>OWIW01000135.1_pt1 | contig 58647 bp, 50 predicted proteins | sample 2433821 | NCBI WGS metagenome assembly OWIW01 (sample SAMN05065751, study PRJEB22554) | human gut metagenome | biome: ENVO:2100002; feature: ENVO:00000062; material: ENVO:00002003 | host: Homo sapiens | place: USA | reverse complement strand
TCAGGCTGCTCAATTTCCGATGCTCTTTTTGCTCAAATCCTCTTGACGAAACACACAGCCGTCCGGAAGGTCGCGCCGCGGAGTTTCGACACGCCGAGCTCGACTTCCCCGGCCCCGGTGACGAACTTCCTCGCGTAGTGGCCGCTGCGGTAGACCTCCCGGCCCGCCGCCCTCTCGTAGCGTTCGGCCCCGACGGGCTCGGACGACTCGTCGTCGACTGATACGATGTTCGCATATACTGCCCGTGCCCCTTTCCTCGATGGTTTATTGTCTAGTCGCCAGAAATCATATGAATACGCGTGGACCGTGTCCCTCTATGTGTTTGTCAATTTGTGAAAGAAATTATGCGTCACCTCCTTATGCGCAACTACTTTCCCTATGGGTTATTAAGACTGCCCAAGACGGATTGTTGGTCGCCGGAGATTGGTTTGCCCAACTGCGCTTGAGACCCTCCGTGCGGATTTCCCAGTCGCCCTACAACGCTCTTGCAATGAGTGTTGTAGTGGTCATTGCCCAAACGTTCCTCGCGATTTATGCACTGTTTAGGAACATGAACTACTACGACATGAACGCACCGTTTCTCGAGAACTTCTTCAACACCGTTAAGGGTGCGGCACTGAAGCTGTCCTCGGCGATCTTGGGCGAACACGCGATAGATGTGCTGCGCCAGAAGAAGGGGGAGTGAGGGCGAGATACTCAGAATGTCAGGCCGTTAGGTACTGCAATCCCTCCCCGTTGTTGGCTGTATCAATGTGGGCCTTATATATCATGGACTTGATGTCGGTATGAATAGGGTGAGACAAAGTGGACGAGCTTTCCAAAGAAATTGCATCTCTGCCATCTGATGTATTGAGTAAAGCATATGATGATGCTCTGCATCCTGTGCTCTCATCGGTCGGAGACACTCTGAGTTTAGTTCCCAGAACCGTTGGCGTATTGCTTGGCCCCTGGAAGAAATGGGTGGTTAACGGCGAGAGCAATATTGAGGAGGCGATTCGGCAAATCGAAGAAAAGATGGAAGACGTCCCGGAGGACTGCTTCTGTGAGCCTGCACAGAATGTTGTGGTGCCGGCTATTCAGCAACTGTCATATTCGTACGACAGTCAGGACCTAAGGGGGCTGTACGTTAATTTACTCGCGTCCTCTATGGATAAAAGGGTTTCTCCTCTCGTCCATCCGAGTTTTGTTAGCATAATCGGACAACTGACTCCCGATGAAGCCAAAATGATGTCGTGGCTTTCTGAAGGGCTTGGTAAAGATCATATTCCGGTTATTGACTTACGCGTTGTCGAAGACGATGACATGCCAATTAAAGCTCGGTGGCGAGTGCTTTGCGAAAATTATACGAACGTATTCGATGCTATCGTTCAATGTCCTGAGAATGTGTCTTTGTATTTGAATAACTTGGAGCGACTGAAACTTTTAAGCGAAGAAACGTACTGTTACGAGGGAGAAGACGATTATCTTGGGATTGAGGATTCTGACAGGATCCGAAATATAAAGAAGGATAATACGCCTTCTGATGGATGGCGGTTTGATTGCGTACATCATGTTTTTAGGCTAACACCGTTCGGGAAGCTTTTTATTAAGTGCTGTGTTTAGTCTTCTCGGCAGTGCTGGTACGATTCGATTCTTGGCGGTTTGCTAATGGGTGAATGCGTTGGTCAGATTTGATGGGAATACCTTCTATTTCTTGTCAATTAGTCTTTTAAAGCTTCCGACCGTCGTCCTGGCGGTTTTTCTTTGTCCCCGCAATGATGGACAATTTCCTTAAACGATTTTGGTCCGTGATAGTTTCTCACGGTTCATTTTCGCTTCATTTTACGGTGATGGTGCCAAATGGTAAGAGGTGCATATGAACGAAGCGGTTTTAAGGGTTTTAGCCAGGCTGGGGCTCGACGCTAAACCATTCAAGCAGGAGAAAGTGATCGAGCTGGTCAAGAACCCCCTTTCCGGAGCATGGGTTACCGTCTATTCGCACCATGACGCTGCTGATGGAAGGCCTTCCGTTTTTGCCTGTTTTGCCGACCTTGCACGGAAGCAGGAGATTCTTGCAGGTGATGATTGGTTGAAGCATGCTTCCAGTTTCTCGCCAGGCTTCTGCGTATGTGCAGATGACGTCACTTATCATGACGGGCGCGATGAGGGCTATGACTTTATTGTTGCCGAGCAGTATTTCTATCCGCTCGACCAAGCGCAGATTCTGGTCAACCAGGAATTTGTCATGCTGTTTGAACTCTACCGCGGCGAAGACGGTTGCTACTATAGCGTCGACAAGTGCGGCGAGAGAGAAAAAGTCGTTGACTTTGCTGGAGACGAGGTGCGTGTCAGGACCAAATATATACTGCGCTTCATTGCAGCTAAGCAATGCTTCTTCGTCTACTTTGTTGACGCTCGGCTGGCATCTTCGTCCAACTATCCTTTGGGGAGCACTGAGTGCATTTCAGAGAGTGATGAAGTCGGAGGGAACTACCATATCGGACAGTGGTACACGAGCGATATTGATGAAGGCTATCTGCTGTCCATGCTCTACGCTCGAAGCTTTATCGAGCCCGACGACGTCGAGACTTGTGGCGTATGGCCGTTCGATGAGAAAAATGAACGGTACCCCGAGTTCGTCATCGGCGAACGGCCTGACGGCTCGCTCGTTCGATACACATGTGACCCGAATAAGCTTGGCACCTACTTTGATAAGGAGCCTCGCGCCCCACATTACTTAACCCCCGTTTTCTTTAAGCCCGCTGTACTTGATAAGTACAGGAGTAGCCCTCACTTCGATGTCAGCGAGCGTCACATTTCATGTGGGAGCCAGTGGAGGTGCGAGATTGACAATGTTGACCCGGACAGAGTTATGGTTTATCTCGGCGATTTGGGACGCGATCTTCCCGAGAGTGAGCGCACTCATTTCCTTTCCTTCGAGATGTCTCCCGTTGACCAGCGCATTTCTGATGAGGTATTCAAGACAGATTTGCTCAATATGTGGGTTAAAGATCCGTCGGGCCCTGTTTCCATGCTTATGCGAGCGCGAATGGAACTTGATAAAGCATGGAGGAAACGGTTTGGCTTGGCGCTGTATAGGCCTTTCCACCGTGCAGACGAGGGCATTCTTGAACAAATCCACATTCCATCTGGCAACGGCGAGTCTGAATTTGAGTCCGTGACTATGGCCCTCACGAGAGCCCTCGTCGACTACATTGATGAAAGTGCTCTAAAGGACGCTGATGCGAAGGGTAGTATTAACAAGTTGGAGGCCTTTCTTAGCGGGAATGACATCGTGATCGACTTAAAGTCTCTCCGTGATCTTCAGAACCTTCGGTCGGCGGGGGCAGCGCACGGTAAGGGCTCAAAATACGATAGGCTTTACGGCGATGTGGTCACCGAAGACCATAGAGAAGATGCGAAAAGACTTATTGCTCGGCTTACGACCATGCTGAACGAGTTGACTGAGGCCTTAAAACCTGCCGACGATCGGAAAGAGTAATTGCAGGGTGATGGGCTGTCATGCGCTAGGGAAACAAGGCTGTTGCAGTTGGCGGATTTAGATATTCTTGCATCAAGACCTTCCGATTTCCTATAGATAGAGACAGGTCCAATTAACTTTCAATGTGTATCCTCCTTATTTTCTGAGTTTATGTAGCACTAGCTGCGTTTATAGGAATGGGCTATGCGCGATACGGCGGTTTCAGCATGAGGCCGGCTTGTACTTCTTCGAGATTCCATATACTGACACCTTTCAGGTCCGGCTTATGTCCGCGCCAGTATTTATGCTTTAAGCAAAGCGGCACGAGTGAACTTGCTGCGAGCCTCATGCTGTGAGCACGTTAATCAATCGGTCGTGAAGGCGAGGTGAGTATGAAAGGTAGAAACCAGCACGTTACGAAGCGGGCGGATGGCAATTGGCAGGTTAAGGGCGAGGGGGCGCGTCGCGCTTCCTTTGTTACGACGACCCAGGGCGAAGCTATAAAGCGCGGTCGTCAAATTAGTTCTAATCAGCACTCTGAGCTAATCACCCATCGTCCTGATGGCAGGATCCGCGCAAAGGATTCCCATGGGCACGATCCCTTCCCGCCGAGAGGATAGGGACTTGACGCCATTGCGGCTGCGGGCATGGATTAGCGTGTCCGCAGCCGCAAACGCCTGCCGGAAGTATGCGGCAAATTCTGGAACCCCCGAGCACAACAGCTTTTCCACATAAAGGATCCGCAGGCAGAAGCATTACGGCATTCCGGAGCGCTCGGCACGCTAGGGATTTGCCGCATACTTCCGAGTTTTGGCCTTGTACCCTTTGCTCCAGATGCTGCAAACACTTGATTGATGCTATTTAAGGTCTATAATCAAATAAAAACTCTGAAATATCTTTTCAAAACAATGAAAGGAATGTTGAGGACGATGCTTTGCCAGTTCACCTTCAGGAACTATAGATCCTATCGCGATGAGGCGGAGCTTTCCATGCAGGCGACGCCGATGAAGGAGTTCGAGCGCTCCCTTATAGAGTGCCCTGACGGGCAGAGCTTCCTTCCGGTGGCTGCGGTTTACGGGCCTAACGCTGGCGGCAAGTCTAACCTGCTCGAGGCTCTTGACTATATTCGTTCGGCGGTGGCAAGGCCGATCAGATTGTTGTCTGCCAGCACTGATGCGCCAGAAGGTAACCGATCTTCAATACCCCGTTGCTCTGCGTTCGAGTTCGATGACGTGTCGGCTGCTAAGCCCACCGAGTTCGAGCTCTACTATCGCGCGGGTGAGCATGAGTACCGCTATGTCCTGTCCGTGCATGCGGACGAGATCGTGTCCGAGGGACTGTGGCGGCGCAAATTGGGAGCTTCGCGTACGGCAATGTTGTTCGAGCGCGAGGGTGCTGAGGTCGAGCTCGGTCCCACGCTGCGCAAACTTGTTACGGCTGCGAGATTCAACCCGAGTCTGCCGTACCTGTCGTTCCTCTGTATCAACTTTGACGCGCCGGTGATCAAGGAGGCTGCCAGCTGGTTTCTTGATGGCGTGTTCCTGAACTACAACAGCTCTTACCTGGAGCGGATGCTCGAGCAATTGCTGGACGAGGCGGAGTCGCCCGAGGTCACGCGCTTTCTGCGCGCCGTCGACGTACGCATCGATGGCTTTAGGGTGGAGAAGGCCCCGGAATGGCGCGGCCAGCGCGTCTTTGTGAGGCACGAGGTGGACGGCAAGGGCTATGAGCTGCGCCTTTCTGAGGAGTCAGCCGGCACACAGAAGCTCATGGGGCTAGCTGCATATCTGATGGCTGCGCTCGAGCGCGGCACTACCGTTGTGGTCGACGAACTTGACGCCAAGCTTCATCCGAAGCTCCTGCGCTACGTGATTCTGTTGTTTAAGGATCCCGAGGTCAACAAGAGCGGCGCGCAGCTCATCTTCTCGTCCCAGGACGTGTCCACAATGCGAAACGACGTGTTCCGCCGCGACGAGATATGGTTCGCCGCACGCGGCGAGGGGGAGGCGAGCCAGCTATGGTCGCTCGCCGACATCCACGAGTCAAATGGCAACCTGGTCAGCAAGAACGCGGCATTCGACAAGCAGTACCTGTCTGGCCGCTATGGTGCCGACCCGTATCTCACGCGCATTGAGGAGTGGGATTAGTATGGCCGCGAAAAAGTCGAGGGACTGGCGCAGCGGCAAGCGCGAGGGACGCTCTCGCATGGTACAGATGACGCGCCATCTCGTGGTGACCGAGGGCAAGGAGACTGAGCCTCGCTACTTCGAGGGCGTGCGCGCCGCGTTGGGCGCAGCAAACGAGCGGAAGGTTGCCGTAGTCGTTAAGGGGACTGGCAAACATACTCTCGACCTGCTCGACTTCGCCGTCGAACACTGCCTCTATGCGCCCGAGACGTTCGACCACGTGTGGCTCGTGTATGACAAGGATGACTTCCCTGCGTCCGACTTCGACGCGATGGAACGTAAGTGCAACGAGCTCTCTGATGGTTCGAGGACCTTCCACGCGTTGTGGTCCAACCCCTGTTTCGAGCTGTGGCCGCTTTTGCACTTTCGCTACACGACCGCGCATATGTCCGCGTCCGACTGCCAGCATGCCCTCGCGCAGGAGATGTCGAAGAATTTGGGCATCGAGTACCGCAAGAACCTTGACGGGATGTTTGGGGCAGTGGATGATAGGCGAAGCGAAGCATTGCAGCGTGCTGGGCGCCTCGTCGCGTACCATAGGGAACTGGGTAACATTAAGCCATCTGCGCAAAACCCTTCAACTAAGGTTGGCGAGATATTTGATGTGATTGGGCCGTATCTGGTTTGACGGTCAAGTTCGATCGGGCTTGATGGGACTGGAGATTCATGAAAGATGTTGTTTCGGGCTGCCTGCCGTCTTTAACTGGATTGACCTTTTGGGACCCGATAGGATACTAGGCCGAATCTAGCGGTATTGACGCAGTCAACCTATGGGCTCGCACGTTGCTGCTGCTAGCAGCGGATCGGGTGAGGACTGCTGCTTCTTTGGCCTGTACGCCTCCGATGGCCAGTTTGCCGTGGACGCCTCCTGGGTGGACGCGACCGGCGCCATAGCCGATGCTGCCTGCGAGAGTGGCTCACTTACGTCGGCGCAGTTTGTGACGCCGATGGGCGGGGCCTTTGGTACCGCCTGTGTTATGGATGCCAGCGGGGCCGTAGCTCAGCATGTGGTAATTGAACCCACAGGCGCCCAGCCGCCGGCGGGGAAGACCCAGCCCGATACCGATGAGCCCACCGGTGGCAATCCCGCGGGGGATACAAAGCCCGGTAGCGAAGAAAAGCCCGGTGATGAGACCAAGTCCAGCGAAAACCCGCCCCCACGCCTGATTCGTCGCCCAAGTCGGACGCCAAGCCTGCGCCCGCGTCCTCCAAGACGCCTGCGACCAAGACTGCCAAGAAGACCTAGCCCGCAACAACGCAAACCGCCGCGCTCCCTAAGACCGGCCACGGTGACTGGGTGGTTGCGTGCCTTGCCTTCGTCTTCTAGGTATGTTGTTGGTCACCATAAAAGTTCGGGCACTTCGCTGGGGGCTTTATTTGACAATGTAGTTTCTGCCGCTTCTTTCCCACATTTCTCTGAGTCAATAATGCAGATTGCTTGAACACGGCTTGGGGCTTGCCATATATTTGAATTTGACTAAACTTAACTTATAAGTTAACCATATTTGGTTTCTTCTGAAGCGGAGGGGGTGGCCTTTGGCTAGTGACTATGAGCTTGTCGAATATGCTGATCCCGAGGGACGACCTTTTTGGGAACTAACCACCTCCCCTGAGAACTCTCAGTTTCAGAAGATGATGTCTGATCCTAAAACGAAGTTTACCGCCCGTAAAATGATCAATCAGATTTCAAAAATCTATGATTACGGGCTAAAGGATGTCACTGGAACGTCAAAGCTTCGATGTATCGAGCCTAAGATTGGGCTATACGAACTCAAGGGTTTTGATGGGGTTAATCGAGAAATGGTCTACGCGATTTGCCAAGGCGTGGACAAGATTGTTTTGCTTTTTTGGTTTAAGGGCCATCAAGGCTCGGGAAATATTACCAAAGAAATTAAACGCGCAAAAAAGTTGGCCCCGATAGCAAAGCAGCTTTTGGAGTCATAGCGTCGGCTTTTTTGCCAGCTTACGAAACGGAGACTTGTAATGGTTAAGGTCGATTTATCAGACTTTTACGCGGAAACGGAAACGAGCGAAACCCGTGCCTATGAGCACGCACTAGATATTGAGTTTATTGTTCATCGCGAGATGCAGCGCTCGGGCTTGAGTAAAAGCGAGCTGGCAAAGCGTATGGGCGTGAGTCTTCAGTCGCTTTCGAAATTGTTGAATTCTCAGCCCAACATGACGCTGAAAACAATCGCAAAGTTTGAGCTTGCGCTGGGTGTCAAAATTATTCCACAGGTCATTTCCAGTTATTCGAATGAGGCGCCGTTTTCTTCGTCTAATAACTCTGTCCGAGAACAATGGTCTTCATTTAACAGCGACTGCTCGGCTAAACGATTGGACTTTGAGATGATTCCGGGAGGTTTGGCTGCATGAGTAAGGATTTCATTGCGCCTATTCAGGTTGTTCATTTGTTTGTTGTCGACTCAACTTTTCATATTGAGAATGAGCCCTCCCAGAATATGGATTTAAAAGTTGACGTTAGTTATCAGGACGTCCATCTATTGAGGAACAAGGCGGGCGAGCGTGCAGACTTAAAGCTGTATGTGTGTGGCAGTCTGATTGATAGAGACGATGCAAAGGAAAAAATGCGCGCTGATGTGTCGGTCGCTATTTCGGTGTCTACAAAATTGCCGTTCGACATTTCAGACGATGAAGCGCGCCGCTATCTTCTCTCTAATGCGATTTCCATGGCGTATGGTCACGCTAAGAGCTATCTGATGGTCGTTACTGGACTTTCGCCCATGGGGGCTTTGACGCTGCCGGCAATTCTTCCTTCGGAATTGGCAGCGGACAGCGATGCGTCTTTCCAAAGTGAGTAAGTTGTTCTCGAGTTGGATTTTGCCTGCCACTGTGTGCAAATATAACTAGGTGCCGAATCGGTAGTTTGACCGATTCGGCATTTAAATTTCGAAGTTTCTAGTTGAAGCCCTGCGATGCCCGTACTACGACAGCTAAATTGACCGTGACGTCCTGTCTTGCGATATGCATGTAGCTCCACACGTGTATCATGGTGAAAGCGATTTCAATGACGGGGGTGCTCGTGGTAAAGATGAAAGATGTGGCCGAGTTGGCCGGCGTTTCGAGCGCCGCCGTCTCGCGCTACCTCAACGGTGGCTACATATCAACGGACAAGGCCGAGCGCATTAAGCAGGCGATTGAGCTGACTGGATACGTGCGGTCCAGCCAGGCTCGTGCACTGCGCACCGGCTCTACCAAGCTCATCGGCGTCATCGTGCCCAAGATCAACTCGGAGTCCGTGAGCCGCATTACCGCCGGCATTGGCCAGGTGCTCGGTCACCGTGGCTACCAGATGCTGCTTGCCAATACCGACAACGCGGCCGATCGCGAGCTCGAATACCTCGATTTGTTCCAAAACCACCCAGTTGATGGCATTGTGCTGGTGGCAACCATGATCACCGACGAGCACCATCGGGCGATTGAGTCGTGCCGCGTGCCCATCGTTCTGATCGGCCAGAATGTCGAGGGCGCGGCGTGCGTCTATCACGACGATTACGAGGCCGCCTTTGAGCTGGGCCATGCACTTGCGGGTCGCGTGGACGGCAAGATCGCCTACATTGGAGTTACCGAAGAGGACCGCGCGGCCGGTTATGACCGCCGTCGCGGTTTTGAGGCCGGCTTGCGCGCCGCGGGCGTTGCGCTTGATCCGAGCCTGATTCGCCAAGGGTCCTTTACGCTCGACTCGGGCTATGGTGCGGCGCGTGAGCTGCTTTCCGTCGCTCCCGATGTTTCGTTTATCGCTTGCGCGACCGACACCATGGCGGCGGGCGCGCTGCGTGCCATTGATGAGGTTCGCGGCATGGGCGAGGGCATACACCGCGTGAGCGGTTTTGGCGACAACGCGTTTTTGCGCGCGCTGACGGGCGGCATTCCCACCGTGCATTATGGCTACCTGACCAGTGGCGTCGAGGCGACCAACATGTTGCTCAACACGCTCGATGGCGTGGAGGGGGAGAGCGGTCTCAAGACGCTTAAGCTCGGCCATCAGCTTATGAATGTCTAGGCTTTGGGCACGTCTGCCTGCCTCTGAGCCCTTATGTTTGTCTCAAAACTACCATTCGCCGGCTTTTTCCTACCGTTCACCGTTATATGAAAACGATTACAGTCATATGAAACTGAAAACGATTACAGTTTAAGTGTCAAAGATGGCCGGGTGCACATGCGCCCGTTGGAGGAAAGGGAAGTCATGGACTACCGCAAATCAGCCCAAGAGGTGCTCGACAACATCGGTGGCGCCGACAACGTTGTTTCGGCCGCACACTGCGCCACGCGTCTGCGCCTGGTGATTGCCGATAACGCCAAGGTTGACAAGGAGGCCCTCGAGAATATCGACGGCGCTAAGGGCGTCTTTGAGGCCCAGGGCCAGCTCCAGATTATTTTTGGCACTGGCACCGTCAATAAGGTCTACGACGAGTTCATTGCGCTCAGCGGCGTCGAGGCTGCCACCAAGGCCGAGGTCAAGGAGGCCGCGGCGCAGCAGCAGAACATCTTTATGCGAGCAATTAAGGTGCTCGGCGACGTCTTTGTCCCCATCATCCCCGCCATCGTGGCTTCGGGCCTGCTGCTGGGCATTATGAGTGCCCTCAACTTTATGGCCTCCAACGGCTTTATCGCGCTCGACACCAATAACTTTATCTACAAGATCGCCGACCTGGTCTCGGGCACGTCCTTTGGCATTCTGCAGATCCTGATCGGCTACTCCGCCGCTAAGGCCTTTGGCGCCAACCCGTACCTGGGTGCCGTCGTCGGCGGTGCGTTTATCAACTCCTCGCTGCAGAGCGCCTACACGGTTGCCTCCGAGGGCGTTCAGACCATGGTCACCGTTATTCCCGGTGTGTACAGCTTTGAGTGGGTCGGCTATCAGGGCCACGTGATCCCCATCGTTATCGCCTGCGCCATTCTGGCCTTCCTCGAGAAGCGCCTGCACAAGATCGTTCCCGAGATGTTCGACCTCTTTGTGACCCCGCTCGTCTCCGTGTTCGTGACCGTGCTCGTGACGCTCGTTGCCGTCGGCCCCATCTTCGTGTGGGCCGAGAACGCCATCCTCGGTCTGATCCAGGCCCTGCTGACCCTGCCCTTCGGCATCGGTTCCTTTATCGTCGGCCTGTTCTATGCCCCCACGGTCGTTACCGGTATCCACCAGATGTACACCGCCATCGACCTGGGCCAGCTCGCCCAGTACGGTGTGACCTACTGGCTGCCCATCGCCAGCGCTGCCAACATCGCCCAGGGTGGCGCTGCGCTCGCCGTTGCCTTTAAGACCCGCGATGCCAAGATCAAGGGCTTGGCGCTTCCTTCGGCTCTGTCCGCCTTCATGGGCATTACCGAGCCGGCCATCTTTGGTGTGAACCTGCGCTTCTTTAAGCCCTTCATCGCCGGCTGCATCGGCGGCGGTTGCGGTGCCCTGGTCTGCGCGCTCACCTCGCTTGCTGCTTCCGGCACCGGCGTTACCGGTATCTTCGGTATCCTGCTGTGCCTGGCCCAGCCCGTGCAGTACGCGATCATGTTTGCGGTCGCCGCGCTGGTTTCCTTTGGCGTCTCGTTTGTCCTGTACAAGGACGAGCCTAAGGCTTCCGAGCAGGCATAAGAGCTTTTGATTGATGGGGTGCCCGCGGGTTGTATACTCGCGGGCGTTTCCCGTATCTGGTGCCGATCTCTGGCGCCTTGTTACTTTCGATCCGTTAGGACTTTGATATGTCTAATGCCCTTGGTCGCGACCTTGCAAAGCTGGTCGCCGCTGTTGACACCGCCGCCTCTGAGTGCGGTCATGGCGCGTATGGCCAGCGCTTCCACATTATGCCGCCGGCGGGCTGGCTCAACGACCCCAACGGTCTTTGCCAGGCGGGCGGCGTGTTCCATGCCTATTTTCAGTATGCGCCGTTTGATGTCGAGGGTGGCGTTAAGGTCTGGGGCCATGCGACGAGCCGTGACCTTATGACGTGGGACTACGTTGGCGCCCCGCTGCTGCCCGACGAGCCGTTCGATTGCCACGGCGTGTATTCGGGCTCCGCGCTTGCCGAGGACGGTCGCATTCGCGTGCTGTACACAGGCAACGTGAAGCTTTCCGATGCGGACGGTACGTACGACTACGTCAATACCGGCCGTCGTGCCGATACCGTCTATGTGGAGAGCGCCGACGGTCAGGCGTTCGGCGCCAAGCGTGTGGTGCTGGCTTCCGAGGATTATCCCGAGGATTTGACCTGCCATGTGCGCGATCCCAAGGTATGGCGTGACGCGGACGGGCGTTATCACATGGTGCTGGGTGCTCGTCGTCGCGTGGATGGGCCGCATGTCGAGAGCCGTTTTTGTGCGATGCACGGCGAGGGTGCCGGGCGCGATGTGGGTGAGATCCTGGTGTATGGTTCGGCGGATATGCTGAACTGGGAGCTCGAGAGCCGTGTGTCTACGCCCAAGCGTTTCGGCTTTATGTGGGAGTGCCCGGGGTATCTTGAGCTTAGGGCCGATGACGGTGTGCCGGTGAAGTTCCTGTCCTTCTCTCCTCAGGGGCTCGAGGGCGGTCGTTGGGACCGCGGCAACGTATACGCTGCTGGCTACATGCCTGTAACGGGCGACATTACCGGTGGTGACGGTACCTATGAGCTGGGCGAGTTCCGCCTGTGGGACGCCGGTTTTGACTTCTATGCTCCGCAGGAGTTCACGGCCGAGGACGGTCGCCACATTCTGATCGGCTGGATGGGCATGCCCGATGAGCCGACCTATGGCAACGCACCCACCGTGGTGTGCGGCTGGCAGCATTGCATGACGGTGCCGCGCGAGCTTACGGCCGGCGACGGTGGCGTGGTGCTGCAGCAACCGGCGCGTGAGATCGAGCGCCATTATGCCTCGGTGCGTGTGGGGGAGGGCTCGTTGGAGGTTGCCGGCGATACCTGCTTTGACGTTGTTGTCGACGGTGTCGACGGCGCATTTACCGCGATCGTTGATGGCGAGCTGAAGCTGGCGTTTGTGCCCGCCGAGCGCGAGCTGCCCGCGCGCTTTGAGATGCGATTTACCGATGAGGGTCGCGCTTCTGCCGGCTGCGGTCGTACCGTGCGCTGGGAGCCCGTCGACGAGGTTCGTAACGTGCGCATCGTTGGCGATGTCTCGTCGGTCGAGGTGTTTGTGAATGATGGCGCGTTCGTGTTTTCGACACGCATCTATCCCGAGGCCTATGGCGTGGCCGTTGACGCTCCGGGTGCGAGCGTGAGCTATCACACGCTCAACATCTAGGCGATTCGTCGCATATCGGCGCTATACTGCAGCCGTTGCCCACGATGCGGGGAACACCCGCATCGTGGGTTTTTGCTTATGAAGGGACGGTGCCGTGTGGGCGTACGGCAGCTAGAAGAGGCCTGGGCTGCAAGGGTCGGCGCGCGTGAGGCGCGGTTGCTCGCGGCCTCGCATGTGCCAGCAGCGTTGTCGCAATTGGGGATTGTGCGCCCCGGTGACCGCCTGGTGGCCTTTGCGGACGACTTTGCCGATGCGTTTGCGTACGGCTTTGATGCCTGCGACGTGGCTATGGTGGGCGAGCCGTCGGTTGCAGCGTTTGCTGCTGCGTCCGAGGGCTTTGATGCTTCGTTTGATGCCGAGGGGCCGAATCTGTGGTGGTTCGTCAACTCTATCGGCGGGTTTGGTCTGCGTGTGCCCGACCTTCGCGCTCTGGGCCGCGCGGCTCGTGAGGCCCGCGCGCTGCTCGTGGTGGATAACACGGTGGCTGGTGTCTTTGGGTGCGATCCCCTGCGTTTGGGTGCCGTCCTGTCGCTTGAGGCACTCGACCGTGTTTGCGCCGTTAGGGCTCCGCGCAAGCTCGTCGCAGCTTCGGTGGCGCGCTCGCAGCTCAAGCGCCATCGTGTGGATGCTGCTGCCGAGTGCGCGCATGCGTTGTTTGCGGGCTGCGGTGCTTTGGCGTTCGACCTTTCTACCGAGGAGGCCCACGTGCTGGAGCGCGGGCTTTCCTCGCTCGATGCCCGCATGCAGGCGCACTTCGACCGCGCGCGTGCGCTGGCCGAGTATCTGGCGGCGAACGAGATGGTGCGCAACGTGCACTATCCCGGGCTGAACTCGCATCCCGACCATGCGGTTGCAACGGGAATCCTCGAGCACGGCTTTGGTCCGGCAGTTGAATTTGACCTTATCGAGCGTAGCGCGGGCGAGCTGTTCGATGCTTTGCCCGGGGAGTTTCGCACATCGCCCGCCGGCGGCGCAACGACGCGTCTTTCAGCCCCTCGTGGCAAGCAGGGGAGCACCATCCGCCTCTTCGCCGGCACCGACGACCCCCTGGTCGTAGCGTCAACCCTAGATAACGCCCTCCGATGATTTTTCTGGGACGGGGATTAAAAAATCATCTATGGTGACCGACCAGCTAAAAAGCCCCGTCCCAAATTGGCTACTCTTTGATGCTGGCGATGAGGTCGTTTGCTTTGGTGGCGATGACGTTGTTGATGTCGGCCTGCAGCTCCTCGTAGACTGCTATGGCTCGCTCGCCGGCGGGGGTGAGCGTGGATCCGCGGGCGCCGTCTCGCTCGATGAGCTTGCAGCCCAGCTGGCCTTCGGCCTCGTTTACAATGCGCCAGGCCTTGGAATATGCCATGCCCATGCTCTTTGCGGCACGGTTGAGCGAGTGCTCGCGGGCGATACCTTGCAGCAGCAAGACGCAGCCGTGGCCGAAGACGCCCGGCAAATCCTTGTCGCACGCTTGAATGACCAACTTTGCCGTCGTCTTGTACTCCATGTGCTCCGCGTCTCCCCGCTAAAGTGTTTGCTGGGCAAACGCAAAGCCCGCGTCAAACCCTCGTGTGCTCTTCTTAAATCATGCATTGTAGCAGTCAAAGTGCGTTAAGATACTTCCCCAGTATTGGGCGCCCAAGGTTGGGCTGGGTCCTACGAGGCCTGCAGCCGACCGGTCGCATGGAAAAAGGAGAAACATGGCTACGTTCTTTCCCGGTGAGTCCCACACGTTTTCGGAGTATCTGCTGGTCCCTGGTTACTCGTCCTCGCAGTGCATCCCCAACAACGTCTCTCTTAAGACGCCGCTAACCCGCTTTAAGCGCGGTGAGAAGCCGGCAATCACCCTGAACATCCCCATGGTTTCCGCCATCATGCAGTCCGTCTCGGGCGTCGACATGGGTGTCGCGCTCGCTACCGAGGGTGGCCTGTCCTTCATTTACGGTTCCCAGAGTGCCGAGTCCGAGGCCGCTATGGTCAAGGCCGTCAAGGATCACAAGGCTGGCTTCGTTCAGTCCGATTCCACGCTGACCCCCGACATGACCATGGAGCAGGTCATCGAGCTCAAGGAGAAGACCGGTCATTCCACCATGCCGGTTACCGACGACGGCACTCCCAAGGGTAAGCTCCTGGGCATCGTCACCAGCCGTGACTATCGTCCCAGCCGCGATGACCACCAGACGAAGGTCTCCGAGTTCATGACCCCGCGTGAGCAGCTCATCGTGGGCGACAAGAACATCAGCCTCAAGGTTGCCAACGACGTCATCTGGGACAACAAACTCAACGCCCTGCCCATCGTCGACGACAACGATCACCTCATGGGCATCGTCTTCCGTAAGGACTACGACAGCCACAAGACCAATCCCAACGAGCTGCTCGATAACGACAAGCGCTACATGGTCGGCGCCGGCATCAACACTCGCGACTATGCCGAGCGCGTGCCGCTGCTCATCGAGGCCGGTGCCGATGTCCTGTGCATCGACTCTTCCGAGGGCTTCAGCGAGTGGCAGAAGCGCACCATCGAGTGGATCCGCGCCAACTACGGCGTGGACGTCAAGGTCGGTGCCGGTAACGTCGTCGACGCCGAGGGCTTCCGCTTTTTGGCCGACTGTGGTGCCGACTTTATCAAGGTCGGTATCGGCGGTGGCTCCATCTGCATTACCCGCGAGACCAAGGGCATCGGCCGTGGCCAGGCCACTGCGCTGATCGACGTCTGCCGCGCCCGTGACGAGTACTACGAGGAGACCGGCGTCTACGTGCCCGTGTGCTCCGACGGTGGCATCGTCTATGACTACCACATGACGCTCGCCCTTGCCATGGGTGCCGACTTTATGATGCTGGGCCGCTACTTCGCTCGCTTTGACGAGAGCCCGACCGAGCGCGTCAATGTGAACGGTCAGTACATGAAGGAGTACTGGGGCGAGGGTTCCGCGCGTGCCCGCAACTGGCAGCGCTACGACCTGGGCGGCGCCGCGAAGCTCAGCTTCGTCGAGGGCGTCGACTCCTACGTTCCCTACGCCGGCTCTCTTAAGGACGGCGTGGGCGGCACGCTCTACAAGGTCAAGTCCACGATGTGCAACTGCGGTGCCCTCTCGATCCCCGAGCTCCAGGAAAAGGCACGCCTAACGCTGGTCAGCTCTACCTCCATCGTCGAAGGCGGCGCCCACGACGTTGTCGTGAAGGATTCTCAGCAGAGCGTTTCCTATCGATAAGCGGCTTTCCCAAGCACCGCACCTTGCCGTTCAAACCGTCGCTCGCGTACTAAAGTACGCGTCGCTCCTCTTTCACGGCAATCTGCGGCACTTGGAAAACCCGACCATACATGGGCGGGTAACAATTAGCGGTTGATTCACAACCACGTTATTTAGATAAAGCGAGATGCCTGCAAGTCGCAGGCATCTCGCTTGTCGTATTTGCTATCATCAGTCAAGTTAACCTTAGGGTCGGTCGGCTTGGCTTTGTTCGCTACAAGTTCCGCACGCAAAGAAGAGCACTTAATGTGCTCTTCGTCTTGCGCAGGACTGTTCGCAGTAGCGAATAAAGCCAAGCCGCCCGACCCCAGCTAAGATTAAAGGAGCTGATATGTGCGATTGCACAGATCATAAGGACGAGATCCCTGCCTACGACGCGCAGGCCATTGAGTCCAAGTGGATGAAGGCCTGGGAGGACTCCAACCTCTTTGCCGTCGACACCGACGACAGTAAGCCCAAGAAGTACGTGCTCGAGATGTTCCCGTATCCGTCGGGCGACCTGCACATGGGCCACGCTCGCAACTATACCATTGGCGATGCCATGGCCCGTCAGGCCCGCATGCGCGGCTACGACGTGCTGCATCCCATCGGCTTTGACGCCTTTGGTCTGCCTGCCGAGAACGCCGCCATCAAGCACAATACGCAGGCTGCCGCTTGGACGTACAAGAACATGGACCAGGCGCTCGCCACGATGAAGCGCATGGGCTTCTCCTACGATCTGGATCGCATGGTCAAGACCTGCAGCCCCGACTACTACCGCTGGGGTCAGTGGATCTTTGAGAAGCTGTGGGAAAAGGGCCTGGTCTACCGCAAGAAGAACCCGGTCAACTGGTGCCCCACCTGCAAGACCGTTCTGGCCAACGAGCAGGTCACCGAGGGCAAGTGCTGGCGCTGCGGCACCGAGCCCGAGAAGCGCGACCTTGAGCAGTGGTACTACAAGATTACTGAGTACTCTCAGGAGCTGCTTGACGACCTGGAGAAGCTCCCCGGCTGGCCCGAGCGTGTCAAGCAGATGCAGGCCAACTGGATCGGTCGCTCCGAGGGCGCCGAGGTCGACTTTACCCTGTGCGACCAGGATGGCGAGCCCATCGAGGGCGACGAGGGCAAGATTACCGTCTTCACCACGCGTGCCGACACCCTCTTTGGCGTCTCCTTCTTTGTCCTGGCTCCCGAGTACGCTCGTCTGCACGAGCTCGTCGAGGGCACGGAGTACGAGGAGGCCGTCACCAAGATCGTCGAGGACTCTAAGCATATCTCTGCCGTCGAGCGTGCCCAGGGCACCCTCGAGAAGCACGGCGCCTTTACCGGCCGCTACGTGGTGAACCCCGTCAACGGCGAGAAGGTCCCCGTGTGGGTTGCCGATTATGTCGTTGCCGACTACGGCACTGGTGCCGTCATGGCCGTTCCCTGCGGCGACCAGCGCGACTTTGAGTTTGCCCGCAAGTACGACCTGCCGATCGTGCCGATCATCCTGGACGATGACGATCGCGCTGCCGTTGAGGCCAGCGGCGAGACCATCGATACCTTCCATGCCGAGACCGTCGACTGGGACTGCGCCCACGCTGCCGAGGGTACGCTCGTCCAGTCCGGCAAATACACCGGCATGCGCGGCGGTAAGCACTCCGAGGGCGAGGCTGCCATCGTAGCCGACCTCGAGGCCATGGGCTGCGGCCGTCGCAAGGTCGAGTTCCGCCTGCGCGACTGGCTCATCAGCCGCCAGCGCTATTGGGGCAACCCCATCCCGGCCATCCACTGCGAGCACTGCGGCATCGTGCCCGTGCCCGAGGACCAGCTGCCGGTGACGCTGCCCGAGAACCTGGACCTGGGCGCCGGCGAGACCCTCGCCGAGTGCAAGGACTTCTACGAGACCACCTGCCCGGTCTGCGGCCGCCCGGCCAAGCGCGAGACCGATACCATGGACACCTTCACCTGCTCCAGCTGGTATTACCTGCGCTATACCGATCCGCATAACACCGAGCTGCCCTTCTCCCGCGAGGCGGCAGACCGTTGGATGCCCGTCGATAACTACATCGGCGGCATCGAGCACGCCATTCTGCACCTGCTCTACAGCCGCTTCTTTACCAAGGCGCTGCGCGACCTAGGCCTGCTGAGCGTGGACGAGCCCTTCACCAACCTGCTGTGCCAGGGCATGGTCAAGGACGAGAACGGCGACACCATGTCCAAGTCCAAGGGCAATGTGGTGCCCCCGAGCTCGGTTATCGAGCCCTACGGCGCCGACACGATGCGTCTGGCTATCCTGTTTATCGCCCCGCCTGAGAAGGACTTCGACTGGGATCCCAAGGCCGTCGAGGGCGCCAACCGCTTTATCAAGCGCGCCTGGCGTATCGTGTGGCAGCTCGTCCAGTCGGGTGACGCCAACGTGGCCTTCGACAAGTCCGTGCTCGACGAGATCGCGATGAAGCTCTACCGCGAGCGTCATCGCACCATCGCCAAGTGCACCGAGGACTTCGATCGCGGCCAGTTCAACACCGCGATCTCGGCCGTCATGGAGCTCGTCAACGCGGCGAGCGCCTACCTCAACGCCACCGAGGGTACCGCGCGCGACAAGGCGCTGTGCTATGGCGTGGCTAAGGATATCGTGAGCGTCCTGGCGCCCATCTGCCCGTTCTGGGCCGACGAGCTGTGGCACGAGGCCCTCGGCTGCGATGGCAACGCCTACACCGCCGCCTGGCCCGAGTTCGACCTGGCCGAGTCCGTTGAGGACACGGTGCAGATCGTGGTCCAGGTGCTCGGTAAGGTCCGCGGTCGTGTCGACGTTGCCCGCGATGCCTCTAATGAGGATATGCAGGCTGCCGCCGAGGCCGCCGTCGCCAAGTGGCTTGAGGGCAAGACGGTCGTCAAGGCCATCTGCGTGCCTGGCAAGCTGGTCAACCTGGTGGTCAAGTAAGCATTGCGCGCTTAACTGACGCATAAAAGACGAGGGGCGATCCGGTTGGGTCGTCCCTCGTTTTTCATGTACCTGCCCTGATGTCTGCGGTCAATTGTCCTATTCTTGTGGAGAAGCTGTGCGCACGCTGACCTGCAGATTCGTACTGTGCTTGCACGTTTCCGCAGCTATTGGTATAGTTTGCTTGCAAATGAAGTTGTAATTGAAAGAAGTGGGGTTTCGGCCCCGCTTCTTTTTTGTATGGATGGAGGTGCCGCAATGGTCAAGACCAAGACCGAGCAGGCGATCATCGACGCGCTCGAGGCCGTCGCTCCCCAGCACGATGTCGACATCGTCGACGTCGAGCTCGTGGGTGCCACCAAGGCCCCCTGCGTGCGCGTGCGTATCGAGGGTGCCGAGGGTCAGAGCCTGTCGCTCAACGACGTCACGGCCAACACCAAATGGGTCGGCGATGTGATTGAGGAGCTCGACCCCATCTCTTCGAGTTATACGCTCGAGGTGTCGAGCCCGGGCATGGCGCGCCCGCTACGCCGCCCGTGCGACTTTGCCCGCTTTGTGGGCGAGAACTGCGAGCTCACCTCCACCGCCACCGAGGGTCGTCGCAAGTACGCCGGCAAGATTGCCGCCGCCACCGAGACGAACGTGACCCTTGAGCTCGAGGGCGGCGAGTCCGTTACCCTCGATTTCTCTGATGTTAAAAAGTGCAAGTTGAAGCCCACCTACGACTTCAAGCCCGCGAAGGAAGGAAAGTAAGATGGCAGCATCCGACATGATGTCCGCCCTGATGGAGCTTTGCCAGGAGAAGCACATCGACCAGCTCTACCTGATCGACCGCCTGGAGCAGTCGCTCGCCAAGAGCTATGCCGAGATCCTGCATCTTGAGTGGGGCGCCAAGGTGACCATCGACCGCACCACCGGCAAGATCTACGTCTACCGCCTGGAGCCGATCGACGATTCCATGGACGAGGAGGGCAACTTCACCGAGTTCGAGGAGATCGACGTCACCCCCAAGAACACGAGCCGCATCGCCGCCCAGCACGCCAAGGCCGAGATCAACGCCATCGTGCGCAACTCCGCCCGCGAGCAGATCTACGAGGAGTTCTCCGGCCGCATCGGTGACCTCATCAGCGGTACCGTGCTGCAGTCCACGCCCGACTTCACGATCGTCAAGATTCGCGAGGGCGTCGAGGCCGAGCTTCCGCACTTCGACCAGCGCCGTTACGAGAACGAGCGCAACGAGCGTCCGATGGGCGAGCGCTACCTGCACAACCAGCACATCAAGGCCGTGATCATCGACGTTCGCGACCCCAACTCCAACCTGCAGCCGGTTCGTGGCGAGCACAGCCGTCCGCCGATTGTCATCTCCCGTACCCACCCCGAGCTCATGCGTCGTCTGTTTGAGCAGGAGGTGCCCGAGATCTATGAGGGCACCGTCCAGATCAAGTCGATCGCCCGCGAGCCCGGCCAGCGCTCCAAGGTCGCCGTTCACTCGCTCGACGACCGTTTGGATCCCGTGGGCGCCTGCGTCGGCCCCAAGGGCAGCCGTGTCCGCGCTGTCGTGGGCGAGCTCCGTGGCGAGCGCGTCGACGTCATCCTGTGGGATGCCGATCCTGCCGTCTACGTCGCCAACGCCCTGTCGCCCGCTAAGGTCACCCGCGTCCTCATCGACGAGGAGAAGGCCTACGCCGGCGTCATCGTGCCCGACGACCAGTTGTCCCTCGCCATCGGCAAGGAGGGCCAGAACGCCCGCCTCGCCGCGCGCCTGACCGGCTGGCACATCGACATCAAGTCCGAGACGCTTGCCGCCGACATCCTCAAGAACGTTCCCGTTCACGAGGAGCCCGCCGCCGACCTAATCGGTGACGAGGAGGACGAGGACGTCCGCCGCTGCGAGTACGTGTCCGAGGACGGCATCCAGTGCCGCAACCAGGCTCGTCCCGGCTCCCGATTCTGCGGTGTCCACGACACCGACGCCTTCGATGATGCGGAGGACCTGATCTAGCGCGCGCTTGCGCCGGGCGGGTCCCGGCGCGTCTCCCACGCTCGTTCAGTCTCTAGGCACCCAAGGTGCCAGAAAGGGTAGGTGAAGTCATATGGCAAAAGTCCGTGTGTCCACCCTGGCCAAAGAGTTCGGCATGACCTCCAAGGAACTGATGGGTCATCTCGCCGATATGAAGATTCCCGCTAAGTCCGCTTCCTCCACCTTGGAGGACGCTTATGTCGCCATGGTCCGCAAGCAGCTCGCCTCGGTGATCGAGGCCCGCGCCCAGGAAGTCGAGGCCGCCAAGCAGGCCGAGGAGCAGGCAGCTGCCGCCGAGGAGGCCGCTCGCGCCGCCGAGGCCGAGCGCGAGCGCATCGCCGCCGAGAAGGCCCGCGAGGAGGAGCGTCGCCAGTTTGCCGCAGCCCAGGCTGCCGAGGAGGCTGCCCGCGCCGAGGCCGAGGCCAAGAAGAAGGCCGAGCAGGAGCGCCTTGCCCGCGAGAAGGAGGAGGCTGCCCGCGAGGCCCAGCGCCGCGCCGTTCCCGCTTCCGACTCCGGTTCGCGTTTCCGTTCGCTGCTCGACCAGATCGCCGCACAGGAGACCGTGCTCAAGGAGAAGAAGGACGCCGAAGACAAGGCCAAGGCCGAGCGCGCCGCCGAGCGCGGTAACCGTCGTGGCGGCAACAACGACCGCCGCGGTGGCCGTCGTAACGATCGCAACGCCTCAGACAACAACTCCGAGCGCAACGCCTCCGAGAGCCGTCCGCACAGCCATCGCACCAACGCCAGCAACAACGTCGCTGCCGGCATGGACTTCCCCAACCCCGACAAGCAGGGCAAGGGCAAGAAGCGCAAGGGCGGTCACAACAACGAAGAGGACCACTACAGCCGCATGGCTCGCGAGGCCGAGGAGTACAGCCGCGAGAAGGTGCTCGAGGAGGCTCGTGCCGCCGTCGAGGAGGCCTCTCGCGAGTCCACCGGTCGCCGCAAGAAGCGCAAGGAGAAGCGCGAGCGCGAGGCTGCCAAGGCTCAGGAGGAGCGCAAGATAGAGGAGGCGCTGGCCCAGGGCGTGAACCCCGAGGACCTCGACGCCATCAAGGTCTCCCAGGGCGTTACCGTCCAGGAGCTCGCCGAGGCGCTCGACGTTCCGGCCAACGACATCATCAAGCGCCTGTTCCTGCTGGGCACGCCGCTTACCATGACGCAGTCCATGTCCGACGACCTCGTCGAGCTCGTTGCCGACGACCTGGGCCGTCAGATCAAGATCATCACCCCCGAGGAGGAGAACACCTTCTCGTTCTACGACGATCCCGCCGACCTTAAGCCGCGCGCCCCGGTCGTCACCGTCATGGGCCACGTCGACCACGGCAAGACGTCGCTGCTCGACGCCATCCGTCACACCGGCGTCGCTGCCGGCGAGGCGGGCGGCATTACGCAGGCCATCGGCGCTTCGCAGGTCATGATCAACGACCGCAAGATCACCTTTATCGATACCCCGGGTCACGCCACCTTTACGGCTATGCGTGCCCGTGGCGCCAAGGTGACCGACATCGTCATTCTGATCGTGGCCGCCGACGACGGCGTCATGCCTCAGACCGTCGAGTCGATCAACCACGCCAAGGCCGCCGGCGTACCCATCGTCGTCGCCGTCAACAAGATCGATAAGCCGGGCGCCAACCCCGATCGCGTGCGTCAGGAGCTCACCGAGTACGGCGTCATCCCCGAGGAGTGGGGCGGACAGAATATGTTCGTCAACATCTCGGCCAAGCAGAAGATCGGTATCGACGACCTTCTGGAGACCGTGCTGCTCCAGGCCGACGTGCTCGAGCTCAAGGCCAACCCGGACACCTTTGCCTCCGGCAACGTCCTCGAGGCCAAGCTCGACAAGGGCCGCGGCTCGGTTGCTACCGTGCTCGTGACCCGCGGTACCCTGCACGTGGGCGATACGCTGGTCGCCGGCCTTACCTACGGTCGCGTCCGCGCCATGCTCGATCCCAAGGGTCGCGCCGTCACCGAGGCTGGTCCCTCCGACGCCGTCGAGATCCTGGGCCTGCAGTCCGTGCCCAACGCCGGTGACGAGTTCCGCGTGTTCGAGGACGAGCGCGAGGCTCGCGCCCTGGCCGACGAGCGTTCGCTCAAGGCCCGTATCGAGGAACAGAGCCGCGTCAAGCACGTCACGCTCGAGAACCTCTTCGAGACCATTGCCGACGCCGAGGTCAAGGAGCTCAACCTGATCATCAAGGCAGACGTCCAGGGTTCCATCGAGGCTCTTCAGGACTCGCTCGACAAGATGGATCAGTCCGAGGTTCGCATCAACACGATCCACTCCGCTGTCGGCGCCATCAACGAGACCGACGTCGTCCTGGCCGACGCCTCCAACGCCATCATCATCGGCTTTGGCGTCCGTCCCGACGGTAAGGCCCGCTCCGCCGCCGAGCGCGAGGGCGTCGAGATCCGTTGCTACGACGTCATCTACAAGTGCCTCGAGGAGCTCGACGCCGCCCGTATCGGCATGCTCAAGCCCACCGAGGTTGAGGTCGCCACGGGTACCGCGACCGTCCTGGACACCTTCAAGGTGCCCAAAGTCGGTATCGCCGCCGGTGTCCGCGTCGAGGAGGGCGAGATCGCCGCGACCGATTCCGTGCGCCTGGTGCGCGACGGCATCGTGGTCTTCAACGGCAAGATCGCCTCGATGCGCCACTACAAGGACGAGGCCAAGAGCCTCAAGAGCGGTTCCGAGGGCGGCATTGGCCTGGAGAACTTCCAGGACATCAAGCCCGGCGACCAGATCGAGGGTTACCGCATCGACCAGGTTGCCCGTACCGAGTAGGGGGTAGCTCTATGAAGCAAACGCAGGCAACCCGCCGTCTGGGCGAGCAGCTTCGCGAGAAGCTCGGTTATATCCTGCTCTTTGAGGTTTCCGATCCGCGTCTCGACCTGGTTACTCTGACCGCGGTCGAGGTCGCGGTGGACCGTTCGTTCGCGCGCGTGTACGTGTCGTGCGATGCGAGCCGCTACGACGAGGTCATGGAGGCGCTCGCAAGCGCCAAGGGCCGTATTCGTAGCCTGTTGGCTCGCTCGCTCGATTGGCGTGTCACGCCCGAGCTCGATTTTCGCATCGATCGCTCGACCGATGAGGCCGAGCGCATCACGCGTGCGCTGGAAAACGTTCCCGCCACGCTTGCGATCGAAAAGGACGAGGACGGCTATCCGATAGCGGATGCCGCCCAGGAGGCAGCTTTAGATGACTAATTCCGCCGACCTCGCCTCGTGCGAGTCTGCAGATATTCAGCGACGCATCCTCGAGCTCATCGAGGGTGCGTCCTCCATTGCGATTTCGGGACATACTTCTCCCGATGGCGATGCCTTGGGCTCCGTGTTGGGTCTGGGCCTTTCGCTCATGAAGTTTTTTCCCAACAAGGACATTGCGCTGTTGCTGGCAGACGATGACCCGGTTCCGCGCATCTACCGCTTTATGGAAGGCTCCGATCGCCTGGTGCCGGCATCTGCGTACACTGGCAATCCGGACTTGTTCATCTCGGTGGACGTGCCGGTCGTCGAGCGCCTCAACAACTCGGCCGAGGTGCTTCGCCGCTCCAAGCATGTGGTGTGCTTCGATCACCATCCGGCGCGCGAGGAGTTTGCCGAGCTCAGCCTGAGGCGCGTCGATGCCGCGGCCTGCGCGATGGTCATCGATCGCTTCTTGGACAATTGCGGCATTGTCGCACGTGATGGCGTTGCGACCTGCCTGCTGTGCGGCTTGGTTACCGATACCGGCCGTTTTCAGTACCAAAACGCCGATGCCGCCGCGTTCCATGCGGCCTCGCGTCTGGTTGCCCACGGTGCCGATCCGGCGCGTGTGGCACTCGAGGTATATCAGAGCATGCGCGTTGAGTTTTTGCACCTCAAGTCCATCGTTATGGGCCGCATCAAGACGGTGGCCCACGGGCGCGTCGCGTATAGCTATGCGTACCAGAGCGACCTTGAGGCTTGCGGTGTCACCTCGGATGAGTGCGACGGCCTGGTCGATGTGGTGCGCTCGGTGATGGGCGTCGAGGTCTGCCTGTTCCTTAAGGGCATCGAGGGCGATACTAAGGTGCGCGGCAACCTGCGCTCCAAGGGCGATCTTGATGTTTCCGAGATTGCGGCCAACTTTGGCGGAGGTGGGCACCACGCTGCCGCCGGCTTTACCAACGCCGGAACGATTTCCGAGACGCTCACCGCGGCACTTCCCATGCTGGCCGAGCTGGTAGGGGAGGATCCCGCTTCGGTGACCGTCGAGCTCTAACTTTTTGGATGGTACATGGCTCGTCGTACACCTTCTCAACTCAATATGCTGCTCGCCGTCGATAAGCCGGTGGGCTGCACGTCCCACGACGTGGTTTCGCAATGCCGACGCGCCCTCCATGAGCGGCGCGTCGGTCATGCCGGAACGCTCGACCCCATGGCATCGGGTGTCATGGTGGTGGGCGTAGGCCAGGCAACGCGTCTGCTGGGCATGCTCACGCTCGATACCAAAAGCTACGTCGCCGACATTTCGTTTGGCGTCGAGACCAATACCGATGATGCGGAGGGCGAGGCCGTCCGCACAGTGCCCATTGCCGCCGACTTGCGCGATCCGGCCTATGCCCGCGAGCGCCTGTGCGCCATGCTGGGCCCTCAGATGCAGGTGCCGCCGGCGTTTTCGGCCATTTCGGTCAACGGCGTGCGCGCCTATAAGTCTGCGCGCGAGGGCAATGCCGTGTCGCTGCCCCCGCGTCCGGTCGAGGTGTACTCCGCTAACCTGATTGCCGTGAGCGGCGAGGGCGAAGCGTGCGTTTGGACCGTGGCGTTTTCGGTGAGTAAGGGCACCTATATCCGTGCGCTCGCTCGCGACCTGGGTCGTGCCTGCGACAACGCGGCGCATATTTCTGCATTGCGCCGTACGGCCTCCGGTGTTGTTTCCATCGGTGCCTGTCATGCGGTCGAGGAACTTTCTGCCGAGTCCGCTGCCGGCTTTGCCCTGGATCCCATTGCGGCACTGGGCGCCACGCGCGTCGACTTGCCGGGTGATCTTGCCGACGATCTGCTGTGCGGACGTCGTATTCCTATTGAGCGCGCGCTTGCGAGCTTCGATGCGTCGAAGGCGCCGTTTGCGCTGGTGCTCGATGGCGGGCTCAAGGCGCTTGCCCGTATCGAGGGCGGCCGCTTTGTTATGGAGCATGTCTTTCCGCAGGCGATCGGCGGTGTTCGATGATGCTGGCCTCCCACGAGCTCTCGCGTATTTTTTTTGCGGGCGAGTCGGATGAGGCCTGCATCGTTGCCGCCGATGCGTTTGATGATTGCGCGTGCCTGGGCGCCGCGTCGATCGCCATCGGCGTGTTCGACGGCGTGCATCGGGGGCATCGCGAACTGATCGACACGGTCGTTCGCGATGCGCGTGACCACGGCTGCAAGGCGGTCGTGGTCACCTTCGATCCCGACCCGGACGTGGTGGTGAGCCCTTCGCCCGCGCAAAAATTGATGACGACGGCCGACCGTCTGCATGCCCTGGCTCTCACCGGGGTCGATGCGGTCGTGGCCGTTCCCTTTACGCCCGCGGTGGCGGCACTTGACCACGTAGGCTTTCTTAAGTTGCTTTCGCGCGTCGTCGATATCCGCTCGATTCGTGTGGGTAGCGACTTTAGGCTGGGTCGCGGCGGCGCATCGGGCGTTGCCGAGATGCAGGCATGGGGTGCCGAGCGCGGCGTTGACGTCTATGGCCACGAGCTACTGTGCGTCGATGGACAGACAATCTGCGCCACCCGGATTCGCCAGGAGCTGTGCCAGGGTCATGTTGAGCTTGCCGCCGAGCTGCTCGGCCGCCCGTACATGCTGCGCGGTATTGTTGCCGGCGGTCGTCACCAGGGCTCCGACATGGGTTTTCCCACGGCAAACATCCAGGTGCCCGAGGGCATTCAGGTACCTGCCGATGGTGTCTACGAGGGTCTTGTTCTGGTTGACGATACCGTGTGGCCTGCCGCCGTCAACGTGGGCCTGCCGCCGACGTATGCCGACGATTCCGCCTCGGCGCATCTCGAGGCCAACTTGATCGGGTATGCGGGTGACCTGTACGGCGCCTCGGTGTCGCTGGCGTTTACGCGTTGGCTGCGCCCATCGCGTGTGTTCGATTCGCTGGACGAGCTTATCGCGACCGTCGAGGGTAATATTGACGATATCCGTCATCATTTGGGTGAGCAGGGGGTGAGCATCCGTGATTAGCGATGAGGAAAAAGACCAGGTACGCGCTGCGTCCGACCTGGTTGCCATCGTGCAGGAAACGGTTGAGCTCAAGCCCCGTGGCCATGAGTTTTGGGGTTGCTGCCCCTTCCATGGCGAAAAGACCCCGTCGTTTCACATTATCCCCGCCACGCAGGTGTGGCATTGCTTTGGCTGTGGCGAGGGCGGCGACGTCTTCACCTACATCATGAAGCGCGAGAACCTGAGCTTTCCCGAGTCGATTCGCTACCTGGCCGACCGTGCCGGTATTGAGCTGCACGATACCGGTGCTTATCGCGAGCGCGGCACCAAGCGCGCCCGCATCTATGACCTGTGCGCCGAGACCGCCCAGTTCTATCACACCATGCTTATGCGCGGTAAGGACAGCCGTCCGCGCGAGTATTTCGCCAGCCGCGGTATGGGAGGCGACGTCTGCCGCCGCTACTGCCTGGGCTTTGCGCCGGGTCGCAACGCGCTGGTGTCGCATCTGTCCCAGGCGGGCTTTACCCCGCAGGAGATGATCGACGCCAACGTGGCCGTGAGCCGTGGGCGTGGGCAGCTCGTCGATCGCTTTTACGACCGTGTGATGTTTCCCATTTTTGACGAGCAGGGTCATAACATAGCCTTCGGCGGGCGCATTATGGGCGACGGCCAGCCGAAGTACCTCAATACCGCCGAGACGAGCGTGTTCCATAAAAAGCGAAACCTCTACGGCTTTAATTGGGCCAAGGAGTTTATCGTCGCGCAGGATACTGCCATTGTGGTGGAGGGTTATACCGATTGCATCGCCTGCTGGGAGGCGGGGATCAAAAACGTCGTCGCCACGCTGGGCACGGCGCTGACGGAACATCATGTAAAGACGCTCACCCGTTTTGCCAAGCGTATTGTATATATGTTCGATGGCGACGCCGCCGGTCAAAAGGCCGCGCGCCGCGCGATTCAGTTTATCGAGCAGGATTCGATGGACCTGCGCTGCGTGGTGCTTCCCGACGGCAACGACCCTATGGAGTTCATTACCGCGCATGGCGGCGAGGCACTGCAGGCGCGCATCGATGCCGCCGAGCCCCTCATGGACTTTGTGTACCGCTCGCTGCAGGAGTCAAGCGACATTACCACGCCGGGCGGTCGTGCCAAAGCGCTCGAGGACGCGCTGACACTCATCTATCCGCTGCGCGATAGCTACATGATCGATACGTACTTTATCCAGATTGCCGACCTGCTGGGTTTGGATCTGGAGACGGTGCGTTCGAGCTCGGGCCGCGTGTTTCGCGATGTTGCCAAGCGTGAGGACGCCGAGCGTCGTCGCGAGCAGAACTACGAGCGCCAGCGGGCGCAGACCGAGCGCGCAGGCAGCGCAGGCGGTCGGGCGTCTGGTTCGCAGGGGGCGTCTCGCGGCACCTGGGCGTCGGGTGCGACGCCGCCGGTGTCCACACCGGTCGAGGAAGAGCCGTACGACTATGTGCCGCTCGAGGCCTATGGGGCCGCGCCGGTCGAGGTTGTCGACGATATGCCGCCGATCGATGTGCCGGTTGGCATGGATGGCGCGGCGCCGGTTGCCGATGCAACGGACGCGTCCGCGGCATCGACGATGCCGATCGTGCTGACCGACCTGGAGCGAAAGTCTTTGGCGGGGGAGCGCGAGCTGCTGACGATGCTCACGAGCTATCCCGACCTGTTCCGCACGTATGCCGACCGCATCTGCTCGATCGAGTGGGTGGATCCGCGCCACGAGTCCATCGCGTGGGCCGTGCTCGCGACGCCGCCGGGCACCGATCCCACGGCGTGTATGGATGCGGCGCGCGCGGTGTGTCCCGAGGCGGCGTCGCTTGTCAGCGCCGGGCGCATTTCGTCGACGAGTAAGCACCCCACCGAGACGAACATCGTGTTTATGCTCGATACCCTCGAGCTCTACACCATCAAGCGCCGCATGCGCGCCGCGCAGGCAAAGCTTCGTCAGGACCGTTCGCTCGATGATGAGGCCCGTCGCGCGCTGACTGTGCAGGCCGCGCAGGATTCGCAGCGTCAACGCGAACTGCAAAAGTCGATCGGCGGCGTGGCTGACCCGTTCCGTTTGATCGGTTTGGAGACAGCGGGCGCCGATCAGGCCTAGATGTTGTGGTCAACCAGCGTATTTGCGCCTATATCCAGTCTGATTTTTGGGTATAGACGTCAATGTGTGTGCTAAAGTAATGAGTCCTGTGGACTATGAAGGGAGAATCTGTGCCAAAAAAGAGTGAGAGCACGGGTACTGGGCTGGAATCCTACGTTGCAAAGCTCATGGGCAACGGCTCAAACAGGACTTCGGTAAGCGAGGACGAGATTCAGGTCGCCCTGAAGGATATCGATGTGTCTGACGAGCAGCTCAACGCGGTGTATTCCGCGCTGCGCAACAGCGGCATCCAGATTATCTCCGCGAGCGGAAACGACGACGCCCCCATGGACGTCGACGATGACGATAACGATAGCGATACCGACGATTTCGATGACGACGAGCACGATTCCGGTTCGCTCGACGATCACGAGCTTAAGATGGCCCGTCAGGCCGATGCCGAGATGGGTTCTTCCAAGAGCAAGAAGAAGCGCACCGTGCGCACGTCCCGTTCGCGTTCGCGCGTGCGTGGCATCGATGCCTCCACGGTGATGCTGACCGGCGACCCGGTTCGTATGTACCTTAAGGAGATCGGCAAGGTCGACCTGCTGACCGCCTCCGAAGAGGTCGATCTGGCCATGAAGATCGAGGCCGGTCTCGATGCCACCGAGAAGCTCGAGGCCGCCGAGGCGGGCGAGATTGAGCTCACCCGCGCCGAGATGCGTCGCCTGACCCGTATCGAGAACGTCGGCCTCGAGGCCAAGCAGGCGCTCATCAGCGCCAACCTGCGTCTGGTCGTCTCCATCGCCAAGCGCTATGTCGGCCGCGGCATGCTGTTCCTGGACCTGATCCAGGAGGGCAACCTCGGTCTGATCCGCGCCGTCGAGAAGTTCGACTACCAGAAGGGCTTTAAGTTCTCCACGTACGCCACGTGGTGGATCCGCCAGGCCATCACGCGTGCTATCGCCGACCAGGCCCGTACTATCCGTATTCCCGTGCACATGGTCGAGACCATCAACAAGCTCGTCCGCGTGCAGCGCCAGCTTCTCCAGGACTTGGGTCGCGACCCGACCCCCGAGGAGATTGGTGCCGAGATGGACATGAGTGCCGATCGCGTCCGCGAGATCCAGAAGATTTCGCAGGAGCCCGTGTCGCTCGAGACCCCCATCGGCGAGGAAGAGGATTCCCAGCTGGGCGACTTCATCGAGGACTCCCAGGCTATCGTTCCGCCCGATGCCGCCAGCTTCTCCATGCTGCAGGAGCAGCTCACCCAGGTGCTCGATTCGCTTGCCGATCGCGAGCGCAAGGTTATCGAGCTACGTTTTGGCCTTGTCGACGGACATCCCCGCACGCTCGAGGAAGTCGGTCGCGAGTTTGGCGTCACGCGCGAGCGTATCCGCCAGATCGAGTCCAAGACCCTGGCCAAGCTCCGCCACCCGAGCCGTTCCAGCAAGCTCAAGGACTACATCGAAAGCTAGTCAAGCAAGAAGCGCCCTCAAGCACATCCGCTCGGGGCGCTTTCATGTAGTCGTTGGGGACGACCCCAATGACTAGGTCGGAAAAATTCTCAAAAAAGTTCTTGCCCTGAGCTGATTCGTCCGTATAATAAACTTCGTTGCTTGAGAGCACGCACCTATTCCTCGGTAGCTCAATGGTAGAGCACGCGGCTGTTAACCGCGCTGTTGTAGGTTCGAGTCCTACCCGGGGAGCCAGGTTGTAAAACCCGTCGCTTATGCGGCGGGTTTTTTCATGCCGCGATCGCCTGGCGCGAACGTTGCCATATCAACATTTCGTGTCGAGGATATAATCCCGTGACCCACCACCTCAACATGGCGCGGTCGTTGTAGAATATTGCAATGATTGCTCCCACGAGATGGTGCCGTGAGCACCAGATAAGGAGATTCTTGTGTCTGAGACCATTAACGGCAGCCTGAGCGTCTCGAACGACGTTATTGCCGATATTGCCGGTTATGCCGCGATGACGTGCTATGGCGTCGTCGGTATGGCCGAACAGCTCCAGGGCGCCGAGAGCGTGCGCCTGCTTGCCGGCCAGCGCCTCCGCAAGGGCGTGCTTGTCTCCGCCGACGAGAACGGCCTTACGGTCGATCTTCACGTCGTGCTCGAGAACGGCGTCAACATGAAGTCCGTCTGCCACAATCTTTCGAGCTCCGTTGCCTTCACCCTGCAGGAAATCGCCCAGATCGATCCCGCCAGCCTTAAGATCGGCATCCACATCGACGCGCTCAAGAGCCGTCTGAACTAGCATCCGAAAACGGAGATTCAAATACCCATGATTGCAAAGACCATTCGCACCTGTTTTCCGATCGCTGCGGCTGCCGTTTCCGACAAGGCCGAGGAGATCAACAAGCTCAACGTCTTCCCCGTACCCGACGGCGACACCGGCACCAACATGTCGCTCACGCTCGCCTCGGTGACCAAGGAGCTTTCCGCCCTTCCCGCCGATGCCGATATGGAGGCCATCGCCGGCGCCATCACCCACGGCTCCCTGATGGGTGCCCGCGGCAACTCCGGCGTCATCACCTCGCAGATCCTGCGTGGCGTGGCCGAGGGTCTCGTTTCTGCCGATGAGCCTATCACGTCCGCCAACATCGCCTTCGCCTTCCGTCGCGCCGTCAAGGTCGCCTTCCAGGCCGTCCGCAAGCCCATCGAGGGCACGATCCTCACGGTGCTGCGCGATGTCTCGACCAAGGCCGACGAGTGTGAAAAGAAGAAGTTCTCGGCCGAGGACGCGCTCGACGCCATCGTCGTCGAGGCCTACCAGTCCGTCGCCCGCACGCCCGACCTGCTGCCCGTTCTGAAGGAGAACGGCGTGGTCGACTCCGGCGCCTTTGGCTTTGCCATCTTCCTGGAGAACTTTGTTGCCGCCGCGCTTGGCCGCAGCACCGTTGTCGAGGATTTCTCCGCCACGTTTGATTCTGCCGGCTCTGCCCGCGACGCGGCTCTTGGTCGCGTTGAGATCGAGGCCAACGACGACTGGGAGGGCTCGGAGTTCCGCTACTGCAACGAGTTTCTCTTTAAGGCCGACGCCCCGTTTGACGAGGACGAGTGCCTTAAGTTCCTGGGCTCCATGGGCGACTGCGAACTGCTCGTGGGTGCCTACCCCGACTACAAGATCCACGTGCACTCCAACACCCCCAACCTGGTGCTCGAGCATATGCTGCAGCTCGGTCAGATCTACGAGGTCTTTATTCACAACATGGAGATGGAGGCCCACGACCGTACCGCCAAGATTCATGAGGACCAGGAGAAGGCCGCCGAGCCCGCCAAGGCGTTGGGCTTTGTCGCCGTTGCCGCTGGTTCGGGCGAGGCCGACATCCTCAAGTCCCTCGGCGTTGACGTGATTGTCTCGGGTGGCCAGACCATGAACCCCTCGACCGCCGACCTGCTGGGCGCGGTGGACCAGGTCAACGCGACCTCGGTCATTATCCTGCCCAATAACGGCAACATCCGCATGGCTGCCGAGGCCGCCGCCTCTGCCTGCACCGACAAGAAGGTCGCCGTCGTTCCCACCAAGACTGTCCCGCAGGCGTTCTCCGCGCTGTTCGCGGTCCTGCCCGATTCCGAGCTCGAGGACGCCGTCGCCGCCATGGTCGACGCCATCAGCGAGGTCCGCGATGGCGAGGTCACTCGTGCCGTGCGCGATTCCAGCGCCTCTGACGGCTCTCCGATTCACTCCGGTGATGTCATGGGTATCATTGCCGGCTCCATCGACGTGGTCGGCTCCGATGTGAAACAGGTCACGCTCGACTGCATCAACCGCATGCAGGAGGAAGAGGAGGGCGACGCGCTGACGATTCTGGCCGGCGAGGAGCTGTCCGATGAGGCCTTCCAGGAGATCGTCGACGCCATTGAGGAGGCTCAGCCCGACCTGGAGATTGATGCCCATCGTGGCGAGCAGCCGCTCTATCCCGTGATCTTCTCGATCGAGTAGGCATCTGCCCATGTCCGAGCTGTGCTCCGTGCCGCGCGTCTCGGAGCGCTTTGCCCAGAGCAATGCGCTCGACGAGGATATCGCGCGACTCAAATATGTTTCGGGTAAACGTGAGGAGGCCCTTCGCCGTCTGGGAATTCGGACGGTGGGGGACCTCCTTCTCCATATCCCTCATCGATATCTCGACTTCACGCGCTCCTGGTCTATCGAGATGGCGCCCATCGGTACCGTTTGCACGATAGTCGCCACGGTCGATCGCATTGTTCAAAAGCAGCCTCGCCCGCGTATGCAGGTGACTGAGGTCTCGCTGGTGGACGAGACGGGCGTGCTGCAAGTCGCCTTTTTCCGTCAGCCATGGATTGCCCAGCAGTTTAAGCAGGGAGACCGCCTGGCCGTGATGGGTAAGGTCGAGTTTGCCTACGGCTTTAAGCAGATGGCCTCGCCGCATTTCGAAAAGCTCGAGGACGGGCGTGCCGCGGGCACCATCCTGCCGGTCCATTACGTGAGCGATGGCGTGAGCCAGGCGTGGATGCGCCGCATCGTTAGCGGCGCGCTCGAGGTCGTCGGCAATCCCTTCGACCCGATTCCCGCACGCGTGCGCGCCAAGCGCCGCCTGATGAGCAATGCCCGCGCGCTGCGCTCAATTCACTTTCCATCGAGCATGGCCGAGCGCGACATCGCGCGGCGGCGTCTTGCCTACGAGGAGTGTCTTTGCTTGCAGCTCGCGCTGCGCCTGCGCAACGACGGCGGCTTGGTCGAAGTCGCTCCCTACGCCCATGTCGCGGGCGAGCACCTGGCGGCGCTCAGGGAAGCCCTGCCGTTTTCGCTGAGCGACGAGCAGGAGGCCGCGTTCCAAGACATCCTGCACGATATGTGCGATGGCGGGCGCGTGATGAACCGCCTGCTACTGGGCGACGTCGGTACCGGCAAGACGGCCGTCGCCGCCTGCGCGCTGGCTGTCGCGGCCGATTCGGGCACTCAGTCCTGCGTTATGGCGCCTACGGGCGTGCTGGCGCGCCAATATGCTGATAAGACCGGCCCCTTGCTCTCTCAGGCCGGTATAACGTGGGCGCTGCTGACGGGTGCCACTCCGGCGGCCGAGCGCGAGCGGATCCATGAGCAGCTGCAGTCCGGCGAGCTCGATGTCCTCTTTGGCACCCATGCGGTCCTTTCGGATGACGTTACGTTCAAGCATCTGTCGCTTGTTGTCATCGACGAGCAACACCGCTTTGGCGTAGGCCAGCGCAACGCCCTGCGCGCGAAGGGCCCCGGTGCCGATCTGCTCGTTATGACGGCAACGCCCATCCCGCGTACGCTGGCGCTTTCGGTCTACGGCGATCTGGACACGAGTATCATCCGCCATCGGCCCGTCCCTGGTGCTGGCGTGACGACACGCGTGCTCACCGAGTCGAGCCGTGACCTCGCCTATGGCGCCATTCGCGAGGCGCACGAGAAGGGGCAGCAGGCCTACGTGATTTGCCCGCTCGTGGAGCCGAGTGACTCGGCCGATGAGCTGGAAGACGTGCCCGGTATTGCCCGCGACGACGAGGGCCGCGTGACGGTCCCCGTGCCGCTTCACGATACGGCGACCGAGCTCGATCGCCTGCGTCTGGCGTTGCCGGGTCTTGCCATCGAGCGCCTTCACGGCCGTATGCCAGCGGGGGAGAAGGACCGCGTGATCGACGCCTTCAAGCGTGGCGAGATTGACGTGCTCGTCTCGACTACGGTAGTCGAGGTGGGCGTTGACGTGCCCAACGCCACCGTCATGGTCATCGAAAACGGCGAGCGCTTTGGTTTGGCTGCCCTGCACCAGCTGCGAGGCCGCGTGGGCCGTGGCGGCGTGTCGGGCACGTGCCTGGTCATGACGCACTCCAAGGGCAACGGCGGCGCATCGGCGGCGCAAGATCGTCTGCAATCGCTTGAAAAAAGCTCGGATGGCTTTACGCTCGCCCAGATGGACCTGCGTCTGCGCCACGAGGGCGAAATCCTGGGGTACCGTCAGCATGGCGGTGTGACCCTGCGCTTTGTCGACCTGGATGCCGACGAGGAGCTGATCGAGTGGGCCCATTTGGACGCGGTCGAGCTCTTGCGGTATGCTTGCAACCTTGACTCTGTGGCGACGCGCCCTCTGCGCGATGCGGTCGCCATGCGATATCGACACATATTTAAGGAGGTCAGCGGAGGATGAGAATCATCGGCGGCGAATGGCGCGGTCGTAAGATCGAGGAGCCCCGTGGTCGCGATGTTACCCGCCCCACGACCGATCGCGTGCGCGAGGCATGCGCATCTATGGTCATGTCGGCATTCGACTTCGATCTGGACGAGGTCCGTGTGCTGGACGCCTTTGGCGGCTCCGGTGCCTTAGGGTTAGAGATGCTCTCTCGTGGGGCCCGCTCGCTCACGACGTTTGAGATCGATCGCAACGCCGCGCGGCTCATTACCAAGAATATCGAGTCGCTCTGCCGTGACCGTGCGCGTTGGCGCGTGGTCACGGGTGACATGCTGGCGAGTGCCTCGCGCGGTCGTGTACCGGGCGGCCCCTTTGATCTGGTCTTGCTCGACCCGCCCTATGCTTTTGGTGCCAAGCCGGTCGACGAGCTGCTGCAGAACCTGGCCCAGCAGGGTCTGCTCACCCCGGGTGCCTATGCTCTGTTTGAGCATGCTGCCGCCGACGCGGGCGCTCATCCGGCTGGTTTTGAGACCGTGCGAGAGAAGCGCTACGGCATTACCTCGGTTGACTTGCTACACTGGGTGGCCGAGGACGAGAACGACCATGCTGTCGAGAACGAAAATGACGAGGATGTGCCATCGGAGGACGCCCATGAATGACACCATCAACCGCGTGATCGTCCCGGGCACCTTCGATCCCATCACGTTTGGCCATATCGATGTGATCCGCCGCGCCCGCCGCATCTTTCCCAGCGTGATCGTCGCTGTTGCCGAGTCGCAGGGTAAAAACGGTGTGGGCACCACGTTTACGCTCGATGAGCGCGTGGCGCTGGCCCGCGAGGCGCTCGGTGATATCGACGGCGTTGAGGTCCTGCCCTTTACCGGCCTCTTGGTCGACTTCGCTCGTGAGCAGGGGGCGGGTGCCGTGGTCAAGGGCCTGCGCGCCATGACCGACTTTGAGTACGAGCTGCAGCAGGCCGACCTCAACTATCGCTTGGATAACGAGCTGGAGTCCATCTTTGTCATGAGCGCGCCGCAGTACGGCTATATCTCGAGCTCGGTTGTTCGCCAGATCGCCTCGCTCGGTAGCGACGTATCGACGTTTGTCCCGCCCAACGTGGTCGAAGCGCTCAAACATCGCTTTTCGTGACGTTTCTTATTGCCTGGTGGCATGTGGTAAACTAGCACGATGATATGTTACCTATGAAAGGAGACCGGATGCCGGGCGAGAATTTTCCTGGCGATAGGATCGTCAGCTTGGTCGATGAGCTCGAAGGGCTGATCGAGGAAGCCAAGCCGCCTTTCGGCAAGAACGCTCAGTTCAAGGTCATCGACGCCGACGTGTTCTTCAACATCCTCGACGAGATCCGCATGAGCTATCCCGAGGAGTGGCAGAAGTCCCGCCGTATCCTTAAGGAGCGCGAGGAGCTTATGGCTTCCGCCGCCGCCCAGGCCGATTCCATCATCGCCGACGCTCAGCAGCAGGCCCTCACCATTGCCGGTGAGCAGGAGATCGTCCGCCTTGCGCAGCAGCAGGCCGACGACATCCGCGATCGTGCCCAGCAGTACGAGCGCGAGACGCGTTATGCTGCCGAGGACTACGCAGAGCAGGTCTTTACGCACCTGGAGGAAAACCTCAAGAGTCTGACCGGCACCGTTACCCGTTGCCGCCAGCAGCTCAACGAGGGCGCCGCCCAGCAGAACGGTCAGTGGTAATGGCTGAGTTCCCGAGCGTAACCGTCGATCTTTCCGAGCAGCTCGAGTTTCCCGGAGACTCTTATCCGCTGACCGGCAAGGTCGATGTCGCCACCTACACGGTGGGCGAGAAGGAGTACCAGCTGCAGGACGGCATTTCCTACGACGTGGTCTTTACCAACGCCGGTACCGGTGTTCTGCTTTCGGGCATGGTCCGCGCTCACGCCACCGGCGAGTGCGATCGCTGCCTGGAGCCCGCATCGTTTGATATCGCAGGCGAGATCGAGGAGTTCTACCTCTTTAACGAGCCCGAGGACCCCGAGGCCTACGAAGACGGCTACGAGTTGCTGGGCGAGGATCGCATTGTCGATCTGGGCGAGCCCATCAACGACGCGGTCGTCATGGACACGCCGTTCGTTGTCCTGTGCAAGCCCGATTGCCGCGGCCTTTGCCCCACCTGCGGCATCAATCTCAACGTCGAGCAATGCGATTGCGCCGCCAAGGCGGAGGCCGAATGGGCCGCTGCCACGGAAAATCCATTTGCAGCATTGAAGAATCTCAAGCTTGACGAGTAAAACTGTGGTAGTATCGCTACTTGCGCGTAATCGCCACACTGGATAGTTCATAAGGAAGGTCACTATGCCCGTACCTAAACAAAAGCAGGGTCGTATTCGCACCCATACCCGTCGTTCCGCCAACATGAAGATCTCGGCTGCGGCTCAGTCCACGTGCCCCCGTTGCGGCGCTGTCAAGCTCCCGCATCACGTGTGCCCCAGCTGCGGTTTCTACAAGGACCGCGAGGTTATCGTTACCGAGTAACTGTATACTCTGGATGCGATGCCGTTCCAACTGGAACCACAATGGCCGGCTCAATGAGTCGGCCATTTTTGTATAAGGAGTATATGAAATGAGTAACGTTCGCGTTTGTGTAGACGTTGTGGGCGGAGACGAGAAGCCCCAGGTTGTCCTCGATGGTATCGAGGCTGCGCTTACGGCAGATCCTGAGATCGAGGTCTTGGCCGTCGGTCCCGCCGAAATCGTCAACCCCTTTGCCGCAGCGCATGCCCGCGTGGAGGCCTTGGAGGCCCCCGACGTCATCAGCATGGAGGACGATCCCATCCGCGCTGTGATGACCAAGCGCAAGTCCTCGATTGTGCTTGCGTGCCGTGCCATTAAGAAGGGCAATGCGGACGCGTTTTTCTCGGCCGGCTCGACCGGTGCCATGACCGCTGCCGCCACGGCCTACGTCACGCCGTTTAGGTATTTGGCAGAGGGCAAGAAGCAGCCGGTCCGTCCGTGCCTGACCAACGCACTGCCTAATCGCGCCGGCGGCCTGACGGTGCTGTGCGACATGGGCGCCAACCCCGATGTCGAGGTCGACGACATGGTGCGTTTTGCCCAGATGGGTGCTGCCTATGCTCGCGTGGTTTTGGGCATCGAGCATCCTCGCGTGGGTCTGCTTGCCAACGGCACCGAGGACGAGAAGGGCTCCAGCTTTACCAAGGCGTGCTTCCCTGCCATGAAGGCCGCCGTTCCCGGCTTTGTGGGCAATTGCGAGGGCACCGACCTGACCTCGGGTAACTTTGACGTCGTCGTTGCCGATGGCATGTCGGGCAACATCGCGCTCAAGGCGACCGAGGGCGCCGCCAAGTTTTTGCTTCAAGAGCTCAAGGGTGCCTTTATGGCTTCGCTCGGTACCAAGATCGCCGCGCTGCTCATCAAAAAGCAGATGCGTGAGATCAAGGCAAAGCTCTCGGGCGACGCCAAGGGCGGCGCGATCCTGCTGGGCCTGCGCGGCGTCGTGTTGATCGGCCACGGTGCCACGTCGGTCGAGGCCGTCAAGAACGGTACGCTTGCCGCGGCTCAGGCCGTGCGCGCCGGGCTTGTCGAGAACGTCGCCAACTCTATGGATGGCATCGTTTTGTAGGAGCGAGTTAGAGCGCTGTTATGTGCCTCGCGGCCTGTGTCGTGGGGTAGAATCAAAACCGTGTCTTGGTGCTGCACTTGCGGCGCCAGCGCGTTGATGTTCACGCAATACGAGAGGAAGCGCTATGGACCGCTCCGAAATCTTCGATAAGATCGCCGAAGTCGCCGCTGACGTGCTGGGTGTCGATGTCGCCGACATTAGCGACGAGACCACTTTTGACGATCTCGATGCCGATTCGCTCGAGCGTCTGCAGCTGGTGACGGCCATCGAGGACGAGTTCGACCTCGAAATCGATGACGAGACCCTGCTGTCGCTCAACTCTGTCGCCGACGCCGTCGACGCTATTGAAAACGCCAAGGAGGCCTAAGTCTTGGCTTTATCTCAACGACTCGCACGCGCCCAGGAAATCCTGGGCCACGAGTTCAATAACAAGGTGCTGCTGCGCGCGGCGCTCACGCACCCTTCTGCCGTGGAAGGTCAGCCCGTCTCGGCGAGTTATGAGCGCCTTGAGTTTTTGGGCGATTCCATTTTGGGCGCCGTGGTTGCCCGCTCGCTCTTTGAGTCCTATCCGGAGTTTGACGAGGGCAAGCTTACGCGCCTGAAGGTGTCGCTCGTCTCGGGCGCCACGCTGTCCGAGGTGTCCCATGAGCTGGGCATCGACGACATCATCATCTTTGGTGCCTCCGAGACCGGCACGGGCGCGCGCGGTCTGCACTCGGCGCTCGAGAACGTCTACGAGTCGCTCGTGGGCGCCCTGTACCTGGATGCCGGCTGGGATGCGGCGGCGGAGTTTATCCACCGTACACTCAAGCCGCACCTGGCTTCCGAGCGTGCCGAGCATCCCGCGAACCCTAAGTCGTTCTTGCAGGAGTGCGTGCAGGCCGACGGCCACGAGCCTCCCGCGTATAAGCTGGTCGGCTCCGAGGGCCCCGCGCATGCGCCCACCTTTACCGCTGTGGTGCTCATCGACGGCATCCGCCAGGGCCGCGGCACCGGTTCCTCCAAGAAGGAAGCCGAGGGGGCCGCTGCACTCGAGGCGCTCGACCGCATGGGCTACACCACCAACGGCGTGATTCTCAACAAGAAGCCTGTTTAAGCGAGGAACCGTGTATCTCAAGTCCCTCACGCTCAAAGGGTTCAAGTCGTTTGCCGACCGCGCCCATATGACGTTTGAGCCGGGCCTAACCGTCATCGTCGGTCCCAACGGCTCGGGAAAATCGAACATATCCGACTCGATTCTGTGGGTCCTGGGCGAGCAGAGCGCCAAGCAGCTGCGCGGCCAGGCCATGGAAGACGTCATTTTCTCGGGCTCGTCGGCGCGCAAGCCGGTGGGCGTGGCCGAGGTCACGCTGGTGCTCGATAACTCGGACCATATGCTGCCCGTCGACTTTGACGAGGTCGCCATCACCCGTCGTATGTACCGCTCGGGCGAAAGCGAGTACCTCATCAACTCGAGCCCGTGCCGCCTGATGGACATTCAGGACATCCTGCACGACTCGGGGCTGGGCAAGGATACGCATTCCATCATTAGCCAGGGCAAGCTCGATGCCATTTTGCAGAGCCGCCCCGAGGAGCGCCGTGCCCTCATTGAGGAGGCCGCCGGCATCTCCAAACACAAGCGTCGCAAGGAACGTGCGCTCAAAAAGATTAAATCGATGGACGAGCACCTGACCCGTGCCCGCGACATCAATAAGGAGATTGCCCGTCAGCTGCGGCCGCTGGAGCGTCAGGTCGATCGCGCGCGCAAGTACAAAGAACTGTCCTCGCGCGCGAACGAGCTTACGCAGATGCTGGCCGTCGACGAGCTGCGTTCGCTGCAATCGCAGTGGAACGACCTGGAGAGCCGCTCTAAGGAGGGCGCCGCCGAGCTTGAGCTTGCGCAATACCGCCTGGGCGAGAAAGAGCGCGAGCTCGAGAAGCTCCAAGTTATGCTCGAGGAAAAGGGCCTGTTTGTGGGCGATTTGGGCGAGCAGCGCCGTCATATGCAAGACGTTGTCGGCCGCATTAACTCCGACATGCGCCTGCTCGAGGAAAAGGGCCACAACATGGTGTCGCGCCTGTCCGACATGCGCGGCCAGATCTCGAGCTCCGAGCATCAGCGTCGTCGCGTGGTCGAGGAGCTCGAGGATGCGCGTGCCCAGCTCGAGGAAGTGACCGGCGCGCATATGCAGGCCCAGGAGGACGTTGACGCCGCTGGTCCTGCCGCCGCCGAGCTCCACGAGCGTCGCGTTGCGCTCGATGCGCAGATTTCGCAGCTCACGCGCGAGCAGCGCGATGTGCAGCGTGTGGCCGATAACGCCGCGCTCGAGCTCGCCAAGGTGAAGGACTCGCTGAGCAACGCCGAGGTCGAGGACAACATGTATGCCTCGCGCCTGGAGCAGATCGATGAGCAGCTCGAGGAGGTCACGGCATCGCTTGATAGCCGCCGCAACCGTGCTGAGGAGCTCGAAGGCGCGCTCGACCAGGCTCGTCAAGCCCAGTGCGATGCGCGCGAGGCTACCGAGACGGCACGCGCTGCCCTCAAGGACCTGCGTGCCCGCGAGAGCGAGGCGCGCAACAAGCTGTCCGAGGTGCGCTCGGAGCTCGCGAGCCAAAAGAAGCTCGATGCTCGCATGGCCGACAGCTCGCCGCTCGTTAGCCGTCTGGTGGGCGCGCTGGGCGACGACGTCTCGGGCCGTCTGGGCGATGTGCTCGAGGCACCGCGTGAGCTTGAGGGCCTGGTTGAGCAACTGCTCGCCGGCGATATCGATGCCCTGTTGTTCGATAACGCTGCTGCACTTGAGCGTGCCGGTCGTGCGGCTCTGGACCAAAAGAAGGCCTCGGGCGAGGCGCTGCTGGTGGCGCGCAGCGTGAGTGGCTCTGCGGTCGCCGAGGGTGCCGCCGGTACCCGTCTTGTTGATCGTCTGTCCGTGCGTGCGGGCTACGGTCCGGTCGTCGAGGCATTGCTCGGCGACTATTACGTGGTCGATGACTTGGCTGCCGCGCTGTCCGCGCCGGTCGTTGATGGCGTGACCTATGTGACTCCCGATGGCGCACGCGTTGCCTGCGGCGGCCTGGTTCGCGTGGGGCTTGATGCCGGTGAGGCTTCGGGCGCCCTGGAGCGCAAGCGTCGTATCCGCGAGCTGGAAGGCCTGGAGCCCGATCTTGCTGCCGCGTTTGAGTATGTTTCTGATCAGGTCGTCGAGGCCAATGCGGCCGTTGAGGAGGCCCGTGCTGCCGAGGGCGATGCTGCCGGCGAGATTGCCCGCCTTGAGGGCGAGCGTCGCTCCCTGCTGTCCGAGATCGGCCGCCTGGAGCAGAGTGCCAACAACGCCGAGGTCGAGCGCGTGCGTATTTCCAAGCGCCGCGAGCAGGCTGCCGAGGCCGTTCGTGCCGCACGTCCGCGCGTGGACGAGCTCACTCGTTCGCGTGACGAGGCCCGTGCGCAGGCGAGCGACTTAGGCTTGCAGATTGCCGAGGCCAACGACGAGCTCGATCGCGTGCGTCGCGACGATTCCGAGGCCGCCGGAAAGCTTGCCGATGCAAAGGTGCGCCTGGCTCAGACGAGTGAGCGCCTGCGTTCGCTGAAGGGCCGCGTGCCTGATCTTGAGCATCGTCTGGAGGGTATCGACCGTCGTATCCGCGGGACGCGTCAGGCTTCGCGCTCGCTCGAGCTGCTGCGCCTTCGCGTCGATCCTATGCACGAGCGCTATTCTGCCCTGTTGGAGCGCGCCTCGGACTGGGCTGCGCGTCTGCGTGACCAGGCTTCGCTCGAGGAGGCGGACTCGGCTTCACTGAAGAAGACCATCGAGGACGCCAAGACCGAGGTCGCCCGCGCCAAGGAGCGGGTCGATGCCGCCACCGCGACGCAAAACGAGTTCAAGGTCGCACGCGGCAAGCTCGAGGTGCAGGTCGAGGCTGCCATCAAGGCCATCACCGCCGACGGTACCACGGTGCTCGAGGAAGCGCTCATGTTGCCGGCGCCCACCGATCGCGACGCCGCCGAGCGTGAGCTTAACCAACTCGTGCGCCAGATCAACAACCTGGGCCCTGTGAACCAGGTCGCCATGGAGGAGTACGAGCAGCTCAAGCGCCGCGCCGACTACATCGAGGAGCAACTGGCCGATCTGGAGAGCGCGCGCAAGGCGCTCACCAAGATCACCGTGGCGATCGACCGCAAGATGCGCAAGGCGTTCCTGGTGACGTTTGAGAAGGTCGACGCGAACTTCCGCGAGATCTTCGCCATGCTCTTCCCGGGCGGTCAGGCTCACCTTGAGATGACCGATCCCGAGCATCCGGCCGAGACGGGCATTGAGGTCGTGGCGCAGCCGCGCGGCAAACGCATCACCAAGATGATGCTCATGTCGGGCGGCGAGAAGAGCCTGACGGCGCTCGCCCTGCTCTTTGCCGTGTATCGCACGCGTACGGTGCCGTTCTATGTGCTGGACGAGGTCGAGGCGGCGCTCGACGACGCCAACCTGTCCAAGCTCATCGGTGCTCTCGATGTGCTGCGTTCCGATACGCAGCTCTTGGTAATCTCGCATCAGCGCCGTACTATGGAGGATGCTGACGTTCTCTATGGCGTCTCGATGCAAGCCGACGGCGTCAGTCGCGTCGTCTCGCAAAAACTCGATCGCGAAACCGGAAAGGTCGTGAATGCATAATGGGATTCTTCGATGCTCTCTCGCGCGGACTTGAGCGCAGCCGCGAGGCCCTCAACGAGGTCTTCTACTTTGGCGGCGAGGTCGACGAGGATTTTTGGGAGGATCTTGAGGACACCCTCGTCATGGGTGACATGGGTGCCGAGGTCGCCATTCAGGTCTCCGATGACCTGCGCGACGCCGCCGCCAAGAAGAACCTCAAGACCGCCCCGCAACTTCGCCGCGCCCTGGCCGAGCAGCTCGAGGGTCATTTTGTGCCTGTTGAGTGCGACCCGTTTTCCGATACGCCGAGCTGCGTGCTGTTTGTGGGCATTAACGGCGCCGGCAAGACCACCACGGTCGGCAAGATTGCGAGCGCCATGGCCGCCCGCGGCAAGAACGTGGTCATCGGTTCGGCCGACACCTTCCGCGCCGCCGCTATCGAGCAGCTCGATGTGTGGGGTCAGCGTGCCGGCGTACCGGTTATCAAGCGTGACCGCGGTTCCGATCCGGCGAGCGTGTGCTATGACGTGCTCGACGAGGCCGATAAGCGCGGCAGCGACCTGGTGCTCATTGATACCGCCGGTCGTCTGCACACGAGCCCCGAGCTCATGCGCGAGCTCGCTAAGGTGGTCAATGTGACTCGTAAGCGCGCCGCCAATATGGCCGCCGGTCCCATGCCGGTCTCGGTCGTGCTTGTGATCGATGCCGCCACTGGTCAGAACGGTCTGAACCAGGCGCTCGAGTTTAACGAGGCGCTGGGCCTGGACGGTATTATCATGACTAAGCTCGACGGCACGGCTAAGGGCGGTATCGCCATGGCCGTGGCCGAGAAGCTCAAGCTCCCGATCCTACGCATCGGCGTGGGCGAGCAGGTCGATGACCTGCAGGAGTTTAACGCCAAAGATTTCTGCCGCGCCCTGGTGGGCGAGTCCAACTAAGGAGTAACCAGTGTTTGATTCCCTGAGCGATCGCCTCAACGACACATTTGACCGCCTGCGCGGCAAGGGTAAGCTGACCGAGGCCGATATTACTTCTGCCATGCGCGACATCCGCATGGCGCTGCTCGAGGCCGACGTCAACTTTAAGGTCGTTAAGGAGTTTGTCGCCAAGACCAAGGAGCGCTGCATGACCGCCGAGGTCATGGAGTCGCTGTCGCCGGCGCAAAACGTCGTCAAGATCGTGCTCGACGAGCTCACCGAAATGCTCGGCTCCACCGAGAGCAAGCTCGTCTTTAGCAACCGCATCCCCAATGTCATCATGCTCGTGGGCCTACAGGGCTCCGGTAAGACCACGGCTGCCGTAAAGCTTGCCTACCTGCTCAAGAAGCAGGGCCGCTCGCCGCTGCTCGCCGCGTGCGACGTCTACCGCCCCGCCGCTGCCGACCAGCTGGCCACGCTCGGTGGCGAGATCGGTGTGCCGGTCTTCCGCGGCGACGGCGCGCACCCGGTCGACATTGCCAAGGGCGCCATTCAGGAGGCCGTCGACCACCTGCGTGACGTGGTCATCGTCGATACCGCCGGTCGTCTTCAGATCGACGAGCAGATGATGCAGGAGGCCGTCGACATCAAGAAGGCCGTCAAGCCTGACCAGGTTTTGATGGTCGTCGACGCCATGACCGGCCAGGACATCGTCAACGTGGTCTCGACGTTTGCCGAGCGCACCGACTTTGATGGCGTGATTATCTCCAAGCTCGACGGCGATGCCCGTGGCGGCGGCGCACTTTCGGTGCGCCAGGTGACCGGCAAGCCCATCAAGTTTGTGAGCATGGGCGAGAAACCCGATTCGCTTGAGCCGTTCTATCCCGATCGCATGGCCAAGCGCATTCTGGGCATGGGCGATGTTGTCGGTATTATCGAGAAAGCCCAGGAGGCAGCCGATGCAGAGCAGCTCGAGGCTGCCGAGCGTATGCTGCGCGAGGGCTTTACCATGAACGACATGCTCGACCAGATGAAAGCCGTCAAGAAGATGGGCGGCATGAAGGGCATCCTGGGCATGCTCCCCGGTGGCCAGCGCGCGCTTAACCAAATGGGCGGCAACCTGGACGAGGGCATCTTCGATAAGAACGAGGCCATCATCATGTCGATGACCAAGGAGGAGCGCCTGCGTCCCTCCATCATCAACGGCCAGCGCCGCGCCCGCATTGCCAAGGGAGCCGGCGTGACGCCCACTGAGGTCAACAGCCTTATGAAGCAGTGGGGCGAGATGAATAAGATGATGGGCCGCATGCGCACGATGGCCAATCAGGCACATGCCGGCGGCAAAAAGGGCAAAAAGGGAAAGAAGGGCAAGAGGATGCGCATGCCCAATATCCCTGGCCTGGACGCTATGGGTCTGGGCGGCATGGGCGGCCTGGGTACGGGCGGTCCCAAATCCGATATGGAGCTGCTGCGCCAGATGGAAGCGCAGATGCATAATAAGAAATAGAGCTGTAATTCCAGCTTGATATGGCAAAGGCCACTCGGAAGCTACCGGTTGGCCTTTGTTGTTGGCTTTGATTGTTGTGTTGCGTGCAGTGTCGCGCCCCGAGCTCGCGGTGCCGTGCCGTTAGTGGCAGCCGCAGCCCTCGTGACCCTCGTGCTCGCGATGGCCGTGGCAGCTGCAGGACTCGCCATGTTCGTGGGCGTGATCGTGGTCATGGCCGTGGCAGCCGCACGTGGCCTCGCCGTTCTGCGCGAGCGTGCCGGCGATAAGGGCCTCGACGCAAGCGTCGCAGCTGCCCTGGGCACCTGCGTATACCGTGATGCCGGCTTGGGCGAGCGCGTTGATGGCGCCACCGCCGATGCCGCCGCAGATGAGCGTGTTCACGCCGCCGTTGGCGAGCAGGCCCGCCAGGGCGCCGTGACCGGTGCCGCCGGTGCCCACGACCTGCTCGTTGAGCACCTTGCCGTCCTGAATGTCGTAGATCTTGAACTGCTCGCTGCGGCCAAAGTGCATAAAGATGTTGCCGTTGTCGTACGTGGTTGCCACCCTCATGGTGTCGACCTCCTTTGCTGGCCATGCGGCCGTCGCTGTGGTGATGGGGGAGTACGCGATATTGCCGCCCTCGATGATGAGCGCTCGTCCGTTGACCAGCGCGTTTGCCACCTTGCGATGCGCGCGGCTGCAGATTGCCGCCACCGTGGCGCGGGCAATGCCCATCTGCTGTGCGACGGTCTCTTGGTTAAGGCCTTCCAGGTCGCACAGGCGCAGCGCCTCGAGTTCGTCGACCGTCATGTCGATGGCATCGCCGCTCGCCAGGCCATCGGGGGTAAAACCGCGATATTCGGGGATGATTCCGACGCGGCGCAGTTTCTCGCGTCTTCCTGCCATGCGCACTCCTTATCTGACATATGTCAACAATAGAATAGCGAACGCGCAGATTTGCGCAAGGCATTTTTGGCATATGTCAGAAAACGAGGGCTTATGTTTAGGCTGTGGGGCCGCGTGCGCCTGGGCTACAATGAATCTCGCTTGTAGATGACTGACAGGAGGGTCAATGAGCAAAGCTGATCAACAGTTTGTAACCATGTGCCGCGATATTCTGGACCATGGCACCACCACCGAGGGCCAAAAGGTCCGCCCGGTGTGGGAGGATGGCACCCCTGCCTATACCATTAAAAACTTTGGTGTCACGGCCCGCTACGACCTGCGTGAGGAGTTTCCGGCTCTTACCCTGCGTCGTACGGCCCTCAAATCTGCCATGGACGAGATCCTATGGATCTATCAGAAGAAGTCCAATAACGTGCATGACCTCAACAGCCATATCTGGGATGAGTGGGCCGACGAGACCGGTTCCATCGGCAAGGCCTACGGGTATCAGATTGGCCAGAAGAGCCATTATGCCGAGGGTGACTTTGACCAGATGGACCGCGTACTGTACGACCTTAAGAACACGCCGTACAGCCGCCGCATTATGACGAACACCTATGTGTTTAGCGATCTGTCCGAGATGCACCTGTATCCGTGCGCCTACAGCGTGACGTATAACGTGACGCAGCGCCCGCAGGATGACAAACCGACGCTCAACATGATTCTCAACCAGCGTAGCCAGGACATTTTGGCCGCGAACAACTGGAATGTGTGCCAGTATGCCATTCTGCTGATGATGGTTGCGCAGTCGGTCGATATGATTCCCGGCGAGTTGCTGCACGTGATCGCCGATGCCCATATTTACGACCGTCATGTCGATATCGTCCGCGAGCTTATCGAGCGCCCGCAGTTTGCGGCTCCCAAGGTAACGCTCAACCCCGATGTGCATGATTTCTACGCGTTTACGACCGATGATCTGATTGTTGAGGGCTATGAGCACGGCCCGCAGGTCAAGAACATACCCATTGCGGTGTAGGTGACGCGCATGACGTGTAAGCTTTCTGCCATTGTCGCTGTGTGCGATGACTGGGGCATTGGCTGCGAGGGCGATATGGTGGTGTCCAATCGCTCCGATATGCGCCATTTTGTAGCGTGCACCAAAGGTTGCCCGGTCATTATGGGACGCAAGACACTTCTGAGTTTTCCCGGCGGACGACCGCTCAAGAATCGCCGCAATATCGTGCTCACCCGCGACGAGAGCTTTGCTGCCGAGGGTGTCGACGTGGTGCATAGCGTCGACGAGGCCTTGGCCGCCGTGGCCGATGAGCCCATTGCGTGGGTGATTGGCGGCGGCGAGGTGTATCGACAGTTCTTGCCGTATTGCGTCGAGGCCGAGGTTACGCATGACCATTGCGTGCATGACGTGGATACGTACTTTCCCGATCTGGATGCCGATCCCGCGTGGGAGATTGCGAGGCGTGGCGGTGTTGCCACGATTGCCGTGGGCGAGGGCGACGAGGGTCTCGATTATGAGTTCGTGACGTATCGTCGCGTTGAGGCGTAAACCCGATTATCCCTTCGGTATTATCGGGTTGAAATGAGTGGCGGGGCAGCGCATGGCGTTGCCCCGATATTTGTATAGGTGCTGTAAAGAAGGGGGCGGGCTGGCTGCTATGACTGATGCCGTTGAGGTGCTGCGAATCGATTCGCTCGAGGACGAGCGGCTCGATGCCTACGTGCGACTGACCGAGCGTGAGCTTCGCTGCGTGCTGGAGCCGCAGAAGGGCATTTTTATCGCCGAGAGTGCCAAGGTCATCGAGCGTGCAGTGCGCGCCGGATACGAGCCGGTGAGCTTTCTTTTGGGCGAACGCTGGCTCGACCAGATGATGCCGCTGTTTGAGCGCCTGGCGGTACGCGAAGGTGCGGGCCCGGTTCCCGTGTTCGTGGCCTCGATGGAGCTTATGGAGCAGCTGACGGGCTTTAACGTGACGCGCGGTGCGCTCGCGGCGTTCCGTCGCCCGCGTCAGATTCCGGTAGCCGAGTTCTTGGGCGGCGTCGTCGAGGCGGCGGGGGAGCGCCCGGTGCGCGTGTGCGTGCTCGAGGGCATTGTCGACCACACCAACGTCGGCGCGATTTTCCGCTCGGCGGCTGCGCTGAACGTCGATGGCATTTTGGTGAGTCCTACGTGCTGTGACCCGCTGTATCGTCGCTCGGCCCGCGTGAGCATGGGTACGGTGTTCCAGGTGCCCTGGACGCGCATTGGCAGCGAGGCGCGCGTATGGCCGCATGATGGGCTGGCGGCGTTACACGATGCCGGGTTTTCGTGTGCCGCCATGGCGTTGACGGATGATTCGGTGTCGTTGGACGATCCCGCGCTGCAGGAGATTGACCGCCTGGCAATCTTTATGGGCACCGAGGGTGCTGGCTTAGGCGCCAAGACCATTGCTGGCTGCGACCGAGCCGTGCGCATTCCGATGGCGCACGGGGTTGATTCGCTCAACGTGGCCGCGGCGAGTGCCGTCGCCTTTTGGCAGCTGTGCCCGCACGTGAGCAACGAGTATCACTACCAGCCGGGGCTGTATCACTAGGCAGATATTTCGCACCGGGCTCTGGTTTGGGGCGTTTCGGCCGATATCGGACGGTGCTAAGCTGGTATTGGCTTTGGTCTTAAATTGCCGTTTTGTTGTATGACGTGCGCTAGTGGGGAGGGCGTGTGGCTAAGAAATCTACGGCTATCGATGTAACGCAGGGTGTTATTTGGCAGCAGCTGCTTTCTCTGTGCGTTCCCATCTTTTTTAGTTCGTTTTTTCAGCAGGCCTACACGCTTATCGGTACCTATATCGTCGGTCAGTTTGGCGGCAAGCTCGCGTTGGGCGGCATCCAGGCCACAATGGTGCTTACAGAGCTCTGCATTGGCTTTTGCGTTGGCGTCGGCGCCGGCTGCGCGGTCATTACGGGCCAGTTTTTTGGTCAGCACGATGACGGGCGCCTGAGCCGATCGGTCCATACGGCCATGACGCTCGCGCTGGTGGGCGGTATCGTTTTCTCGATTCTTGGCATAGTGTTCGTTGAGCCCATGCTGGTGCTTATGAACACGCCGCATGAATTATTGGCCGAGGGCGTGGCCTATGCCCGTTGCTATTTTGCCGCCATGGTTGCGGCGCTGCTGCTCAATATGGGAACGGCATTGCTGCGCGCCGTGGGCGACACGCGCGGGCCCGCTGTGATCATCGCTTCCGGCTGCCTTGTTAATGCGGTGCTGGATGTCATCTTCGTTGCCGTACTTCATATGGAGGCTCTGGGCTGCGGCATCGCGGTGGCGCTGACCATTTGCTCCAATGCCACGATGATCGTGATTCGTATGATGCACGCACCGGGTGCGTGGCGGCTTTCACTGTCCAAACTCGGCATTGATCCTGGTATTTGTAAGAGCATGATTTCGTGTGGTCTGCCGCTTGGCTTTCAGTCTGCTGCGTATTCGATTTCCAACGTTTTGATTCAGGTGTCGGTCAACTCGTTTGGTGCCGATGTCACCACGGCTTGGGGTCTTTCGGGCCGCCTGGATGGCATTGTCTGGATGGTTACCGAGGCGCTTGGCGTGTCGATTACCACGTTCTCGGCACAGAACTTTGGCGCGCGCAACTACGAGCGCATGCGAAAGGGCTACCATACGTCGCTCGTGCTGTCGTTTATGCTCATTGGTGGCCTGTCTGCCGTGCTGCTGGTGTTCTCGGGTCCGTTGTCGCGCCTGTTTGTCGACGATGCTTCGATTTCGGCGTACACCACGACCATCCTCCATTTCATTGCGCCGTTCTATGCGATTTTCTCGATTATCGAGAACGCCTCGGGTTCCATCCGCGGCGCCGGCGTGAGCTTGCAGCCCATGCTGCTCACGATTTTTGGCACCGTCGTGCTCAGGGTGATCTGGGTGTTTGCGATTATGCCGTTCGATCCGTCGCTTGAGCACCTGCTGCTGGTCTACCCCGTAACCTGGCTCATCACCGCCATAATGTTCACCATCTACCACCACAGCGGCAACTGGCTCGGCCGCGCCACTGCCTAGCCATTGGGGACGTCCGCAATGGCTAGTATTCGATGCCTTGGCGGGCTAGGAGGCCTTCGTCGAAGTAGTGTTTGACGGGGCGCATTTCGGTTACTAGGTCGGCAAGGTCGGCGAGGGGCAGCAAGCCACGGCCGGTGAGCACGAGCTCCGTGGTGGCGGGCTTCATTGCGATTAACGCTTCGACATCTTCGCGCGTCACAAAGCCCCGTCGCATGGCTTCTCCCAGCTCATCCAAGATCAGCACGTCGACCTGGCTAATCTGCTCGCGCGCCAGCTCCATGATCTGTGCGGCACAGGCTTCGGGCGTGTCGCGGTCGGCTTGTACGATGCGTAGCCCCAATCGAGGTGCTGCGTCATGTTCGGCACAGTGCAGCTTCTTGGCAAACTGAAGCATGAGCACGTTAAGTCCATAGCCCGTGGCGCGCAGCGCGAGGCCCAGCGCAGCCGTCGTCTTGCCCTTGCCGTCGCCCGTATAGATTTGAACCTTGCCGACTTCCAGTGATGCCATCTCTGTCCTTTCGTGCCCGGCGTCGGTTTATCGCCGTCCGGGTTGGGTATTCTAGAAAGCATTATCAACCCCAGTAGATGGAGTTCAAGCAGATGGAGATGGATGACCACAAACGTAGACGGAATATGATCCTCTACGTGCTCATCGCCTTCGTCGTCTACCTCGTGCTCTCGACCGTTCTGTTCCCCAACATCGGTCACACGCAGCAGATTACGAAGACCGATTACTCGACGTTTGTCAAAGCGCTCGATAAGAAGAGTGTCGACAAGGTCGAGTACAACACGGACGATTACACGATTTATTACACCAAGAAGGGCGAGGACGAGAACATCGCCTACAAGACGACCGGTGTGCCGAATGACGCGGGCTTTACCGATCGCGTGCTTGAATCTGGCGCCTCGCTTGAGTCGGTCGTTCCCGATAAGAACTCGGGCCTGATGACCTACTACTTGCTCACCCTCATTCTTCCCATAGCCATCTTCTTCCTCATCGGTTGGTGGCTCAACCGCCGCATGAAGAAGGCTATGGGCGATGACGGTCCGTCGATGAACTTTGGCGGCGGTGGCTTTGGCGGCGGTGGACTGGGTAAGTCCGGCGCGCGCGTGATCGCCTCCAAGGACGTGGGCGTGACCTTTAAGGATGTCGCCGGCCAGGAAGAGGCCAAGGAATCCCTCAAGGAGGTCGTCGACTTTCTGGAGAAGCCGCAGCGCTACGAGGAGATCGGCGCCAAGCTGCCGCGCGGTGCTCTCCTTGTTGGCCCTCCGGGCACCGGTAAGACCCTGCTCGCCAAGGCCGTTGCCGGCGAGGCGGGCGTGCCGTTCTTTAGCATTTCGGGTTCTGAGTTCGTCGAGATGTTTGTCGGCCGCGGCGCCGCCAAGGTGCGCGACCTGTTTAAGCAGGCCAAGGAAAAGGCCCCGTGCATCGTCTTTATCGATGAGATTGATACCATCGGCAAGAAGCGCGATGGCGGCGGCTTTAGTGGCAACGACGAGCGCGAGCAGACGCTCAACCAGCTGTTGACCGAGATGGACGGCTTCGATAACCACAAGGGTATTGTCGTTCTCGCTGCTACCAACCGTCCCGACAGCCTTGATCCGGCCCTGTTGCGCCCCGGTCGTTTTGACCGCCGTATCCCCGTTGAGCTGCCCGACCTGACCGGCCGTAAGAACATTCTTGAGTTGCATGCTAAGAGCGTGAAGACGCAGCCGCCGATTGACCTGACCGCGATTGCCCGCGCCACGCCCGGTGCCTCGGGTGCGGACCTGGCCAACATCATCAACGAGGGCGCCCTGCGTGCCGTCCGCGAGGGTCGCAAGCGTGCCACCCAGGATGATTTTGAGGAGTCGGTGGAGGTCGTCATCGCCGGTCAGCAGCGCAAGTCCACGGTGCTGTCCGACCACGAGAAGCAGGTCGTTTCTTATCACGAGATCGGCCATGCCATCGTTGCCGCTCGCCAGAAGGGCTCTGCGCCGGTCACCAAGATCACCATCGTGCCGCGCACGAGCGGTGCTCTGGGCTACACCATGCAGGTCGAGGAGGATGAGCGCTTCCTGACCACGCGCCAGGAGGTCCTGGATAAGCTCGCCGTCTATTGCGGTGGCCGCGCAGCCGAGGAGCTTATCTTTGGCGAGATGACGACCGGTGCCGCCAACGATATCGAGCAGGCCACCAAGCTCGCCCGTAACATGGTGACGCGCTTTGGTATGTCCGACGAGTTTGGCATGATGGCGCTCGGTACCGTTCAGAATGCGTACCTCAACCAGGACACGTCGCTCACCTGCGCCCCCGGTACGGCCGAGCGCGTGGACGCGATTGTTGCCAAGCTGATCGAGGATGCGCACGATCGCGCCCTGCAGATCCTGAAGGAGAACAAGTTTAAGCTCCACGAGCTGGCTCGTTATCTGTACAAGAAGGAGACGATCACGGGCGAGGAGTTTATGAATCTCCTCACGCGCGAGAATCCGCTGATGCCTAAGCAGCAGTAATACTGGTTGCGCAGTGTCAATCGCCCCATTTGAGTGTCCATCTCAAATGGGGCGTTTTGCGTGGGGAGTGTTGTATATGAAGATCGTGGTAAGTGCCTGCTTGATGGGCGAGAGCTGCAAGTATAACGGGCTCGACAACTATCATCGGGAGCTGGTCGAGGCTTGCGAGCGCACGGGGACCGAGGTCCTCTTGGTGTGCCCTGAGGTCTTTGGCGGCCTGCCCACGCCGCGCAAGCCGTCCGAGATTGTGAACGGCGAGGTCCGTACCTGCGAGGGCACCTCAGTCGATCGCGAGTTTCGCCTGGGTGCCGAGCGCGCGCTCGATATGTGCGAGCAGGCAGGCGGACCGGAAGAGATAGTCGCGTGCATCCTGCAAGATCGCAGTCCCTCGTGCGGTGTCGGCCGTATCTACGACGGAACCTTCAGCGGCACGCTCACCGCGGGTAACGGTGTTTTCGTCGACCTGCTGCTGCGTCACGGGTACCGCGTGATTCCGGCCAGCGAATTTGACCCCAGTATGTTGGAATAGCAAATGAAAGGGGGAGGCCATCGAGTAGATGGTCGCCCCCTTTACTGACAAGCTAAACTATTTCAACAGATGTTCAATGGCGTTTGCCCAGATAAAACCTGCCAAAATAAACCTGTCCCTTTTTGGTAGGTTAGGCGAGGAGGGTGTGGCCGTAGGCGTTGGCGGCCTTGATGGCGGCGGCGAACTTCTCGTCGGTGAAGGGCTCCGGGTTGCCTTGCTTCCACTCGTTGGTAGCGTGCGCGTACTCGCACAGGGCCGGGATATCGGACTCGGAAAGCCCGACCTGCTCAAGCGTCACGGGCAGCCCCATCTGCTTGTTAAAGGCGGCATAGCGCTCAAGGTTCTCGGTGTCGCCCGTATAGGCAAACAGCACGAGCACGCCCAGGCTCACGACCTCGCCGTGCAGGTAGGAGCCCTCGCGCGGAATGCTGCAGGTGGCGTTGTAGAACGCGTGCGCCACGCTCGAGTTGTAGTAGTAATCGTTCTGGTTGGTCAGGTTGGAGACGTAGCCCGTGTTGACCACGATGTCGAGCGCGATCTGCTTGACAGCCTCGCTCGACAGGCCCTGGCGCACGTCCTCAAGACCCTGGACGCCATAGGTAAACAGCGGCTCGGAACAGGTGTGGGCGAGTGCCAAGCCAAGGCCTGCCGTGTGCTCCAAATTGCCGGCGCTCGTGGCGTACTCGACCTCGGGCTGCTTAGACAGGGCATCGCCCACGCCGGCCCAGAAGTACTCTGCCGGTGCTTCGGCGATGATCTTGGGGTTGATGAAGATGTGCGCCGGTCGGTTGGGGTACGAATAGCCCTCGAGCGAGCCGTCGTCGTTGTACACGACGGCAATGGCGGTTGCGGCCGAGCAGTTGGAGCATATTGTAGGCACGGTAAAGACGATCTTCTTGAGCTCGATAGCTGCGGTCTTCACGGTGTCGAGCGCCTTGCCGCCACCGCATGCAATAAGCACGTCAGCTTCCTGGCAGGCAGGGGAGTTTACGACCTTGGCGATATTGGCACGGGTGCTGTTGGTGCCATAGACGCGCGTCTCCAGAACCTCGACATCGGTACCTTCAAGTGCCGCCTCGATGCCCGGCAGCGCTGCAGCCAGTGCCCGCTTGCCACCGATGATCGCGACCTTCTTCGCGCCGTACTCGGCCAGCGCGCCGGACAGCTCGTCAAAGCAATCCTCCCCAACGGTGTAGTCGCTCATTCCAATCGTGCGCATTGCAACCTTCTTTCGTTCGATAAAGTGCTTTCAGGTATTTTGCTCCTAGAGAAGGGCTGTAATAGCGAGAAATTTCGAACGTATAAAACCAGTGTTGAGGGTTTTTCGCCGGCGCGGAACGTGCTAGCATACACCGCATAGCGTTGATGGGGACGAGTAGTTGGCCGTCCGCATGCTACAGAGAGCGGGGAGCGCTGAGAACCCGTGCATGCGACCGATGAAAATCACCCCGGAGCTGCGGTCCCAACGGACGTGCCGCGCAGGTTCGTCTTAGTAGACATCGCCGAGATGGTCGTCGATACAGACCAGCCGAGTAACGGATGCGAGCGCGCGGATACGCGGGCGAGGGCATCTAAGCTGGGTGGTTAAGCGAAGAGCTTTTGCGGGCGTGCAGCTCGTTTTGTGGCGCTTCGTCCCAGCTTGCAGGGACGGGCGCTTTTTTGGTGCCCAGAGGGCGTGCGCGCCCATGACAAGAAAGGGGTACCGTGGCAAACGAGTACAAGCAGACGATGAATCTGCCCAAAACCGGATTTCCCATGCGTGCCGGTCTTTCCAAGTCCGAGCCCAAACGACTCAAGGACTGGCAGGACAACAAGGTCTACGAGCAGGTTCTGAAGAAGAACGAGGGTCACAAGAAGTTCGTGCTGCACGACGGTCCTCCGTACGCCAACGGCCCGATCCACATCGGCCACGCCATGAACAAGATCTCCAAGGACATGATCAACCGTTACTGGATGATGCAGGGCTGCGAAGTTCCCTATGTCCCCGGTTGGGACTGCCACGGCCAGCCGATCGAGCACAAGGTCGAGGAGAAGCTTGGCACCGAGAAGTTCAACCAGACTCCCACGGCCAAGATTCGTGAGCTCTGCAACGAGTTCGCTGTCGAGAACATCGAGCTGCAGAAGGCCGGCTTCCGTCGCCTGGGCGTGCTCGGCGATTGGGATAACCCCTACCTGACGCTCTATCACCAGCATGACGCCGCCGATATCGAGGTCTTCAAGGCCATGTTCGATAAGGGCATGATCTATCGTGGCCACAAGCCGGTTCACTGGTGCAAGCACTGCCACACCGCGCTGGCCGAGGCCGAGATCGAGTACTCCGATGAGACGAGCCCGTCCATTTTCGTGCGCTTTGAGATGACCTCCAAGCCCGCCGGTCTCGAGAACTTCGACGGCCCGGTCGACTTCATCATCTGGACGACCACGCCGTGGACCATCCCCTCCGACCAGGCCGTTTCCCTCAAGCCCGGCGCCGCCTACGTAGCCGTCGAGCACGATGGCCGTGCCGAGGTCATGCTCGAGGACCTGGCTCCCAAGTGCTGCGAGGAGTTTGGCTGGGAGTACACCCCGGTCATGGTCGACGGCGAGCCCTATGTGGTTCCCGCCGAGACGTTCCACCACATCCACTACAAGCAGCCGATCTTTGACGGTGTTGAGGGCGTGGCGCTGCTGGCCGATTACGTCGGTGTCGATGACGGTACCGGTATCGTCCACAACTCGCCCGGCCACGGCGTCGACGACTACTTTGCCTGCCTCAAGGAGGGCATCACCGACATCTGCATGCCGGTCGATGACGACGGCAAGTTCTACACCGGTGAGGAGTTTGGCACCGGTGGCCCCTTCAGCGGTATGGATACCGATGAGGCCAACCCGCACATCATTGAGTTCCTGCGCGAGCGCGGCACCCTGGTCCTCGAGAAGAAGATCACGCACAGCTATCCGCACTGCTGGCGCTGCAAGCACCCGGTGCTCTTCCGCGCTACCGACCAGTGGTTTGTCTCGATGGACAAGACCGGTTTGCGCGAGCAGGCTGGCAAGGAGGTCCGCGAGAACGTCAAGTGGTATCCGGCTCACGCCGCCAACCGCATTGGCGCTATGGTCGAGCAGCGTCCCGACTGGTGCATCAGCCGTCAGCGCAACTGGGGCGTGCCCATCCCGAGCTACACCTGCGCCGACTGCGGCGAGAAGGTCATGAACGACGCCACGCTCGACGCCGTCATCAAGCTCTTCCACGAGAAGGGCTCCGACGCCTGGTTCACCGACGCTCCCGAGAGCTACCTGGGCGAGGCCTGCGTCTGCCCCAAGTGCGGCGGCCATCACCTCAAGGCCGATAAGGACATCCTCGACGTGTGGTGGGATTCCGGCGTTTCCTGGAAGGCCGTCTGCGAGTATCGCCCCGAGCTTGAGTACCCGGCGGATGTGTACCTCGAGGGCTCCGACCAGCACCGCGGTTGGTTCCAGAGCTCGTTGCTCACCTCGGTTGGTGCCAACGGCCACGCTCCGTACAAGGCGGTCGTCTCGCAGGGCTTCACCCTCGACGGCCAGGGCCGTAAGATGTCCAAGTCGCTCGGCAACGTCATCGACCCCAACAAGGTCTGCGACGAGATGGGCGCCGACATCATCCGTCTGTGGGTTGCATCCGTCGATACCAGCTCCGACGTGTCCATCGACCACGAGATCCTTGCCCGTACGTCCGATGCCTACCGTCGTTTCCGCAACACGCTGCGCTTCCTGCTCTCCGAGCTCGAGGGTCAGTTTGAGCCCGAGACCGACGGCGTCGCCTTTGCCGACCTGCTGCCGCTCGACAAGCTCATGGTTGCCCGCCTGACCCAGGTTCAGGCCGAGGTCGACGATGCCTACGCCAGCTACGAGTTCCCGCGCGCCTACCGTGCACTCTACGACTTTGTGGTTACCGAGCTTTCCAACGTGTACCTCGATGCCCTGAAGGACCGTCTGTACTGCGACAAGCCCGGCTCGCTCGAGCGCCGCAGCGCCCAGACCGTGCTGGCCGAGCTCTTCTCGATGCTCATGCGCGACCTGCAGCCGATCCTGTCCTACACGGTTGATGAGGCCATGGCCTATGCGCCTGCCGGCTGCGTCGATCACCAGAAGTACGCCGCGCTTCTCGATTGGTACAAGTCGCCCATCACGGTCGACGAGGCCAATGAGTTTGAGGGCGTGCTCGAGGCTTCGCTCGAGCTTCGTAGCGCCGTGACCAAGGCCCTTGAGGATGCCCGCTCCGCCGGTACCTTCACCAAGAGCCAGCAGGTCCGCGTCAAGGCGGTCGTTCCCGCCGAGATGTACGCGCTGCTGACCGGTGACAAGGCTGTCGATCTGGCCGAGTTCTACATCGTCTCCGATGTTGAGCTGACCCAGGGCGAGGAGCTTTCCGTTGCTATCGAGGCTGCCGATGGCGAGTGCTGCGACCGTTGCTGGAACTACCGCACCACCGTCGGCGAGTACAACGGCCATGCGCATATCTGCAAGCGCTGCGCGGAGGCGCTGTAGGTTCCGCCGTTCTACCGAACGGCGGACCAGCCGACGCTGCGCGGGCCGCATT
>OWIW01000132.1_pt1 | contig 60581 bp, 48 predicted proteins | sample 2433821 | NCBI WGS metagenome assembly OWIW01 (sample SAMN05065751, study PRJEB22554) | human gut metagenome | biome: ENVO:2100002; feature: ENVO:00000062; material: ENVO:00002003 | host: Homo sapiens | place: USA | reverse complement strand
TCTCGTGGGCTCGGAGATGTGTATAAGAGACAGGGGGGAACTCCCTCGGCGCGCTTTTGTTTTTAGGACGGGCCCCGCAGCGGCGCCCCGTGTGCCAAGGGGGAGCCTGTGGGCTGTGCCGGGCGGTGGCCCACGGCCCGGCTTGCCCCGGTTTGCCCGATGGGAGGGGTGCCGCGTCAGGGCCTCCCCGCTACCAGAGCCCGGCCTCCTTGCAAGGCCCCTCGGCGAAGGGGTTCCTGTTGCCTTGAAGCGTTTCGATGCGCTTGGCCCGCGTGCATTCCCATTGATCCACCGGGTACATCTTGTCCCACGCGTCCATGAGCTGCCGCTGCTGGCGGCTCATCCGGTAGCGCGGCCCGTATGCCTCGTTCATATACTTGTACGTGCGGGCAATCTGCCCCCGCGCGCGTGCCGGCGGCTCGGCCTTCCTGTCCGCGATCTTCATTTCGCACGATCCGAAATCGCTTTCCTCGCCCGGCAGCATCTGGAAATTGTAGTTCTGGCGCAGGGCGTTGACCGCGCCGACGGCAGGATACAGGTTGTACAGGTCAGCCTGCATGAGCCTGTATTCCCGGCTGGCCTTCTCCGCGCACTTGCGGCCCTTGAACGCCTTTCCCCTGTTGTCCACGCACTGCGCGTCGCCTTCGCGCCATTCCGCGAACGCCTGCCCGAAGTTCTCGGCGGGGACCACGTGTTCCCATTCCACCTTCCCGGCCCGTTTTTCGTGCTTCGCGGCGGTAAAACCTTCCGGCAGGGTGACGTTCTTCTTCTCGTCGAACGCCGCCCCGCAGTAGAGCGTGATCCGATGGTCATAATAGACCTGCCGTTCCAGCGTCTTCTTGGCTTTGCTGAACGAGTCGTTCCATTCGTTGCCCGCGGCCTGCGCCCCGGACGCCATAACCAGCGCGGCCAGCAGGAACACCATGATGCGTTTGTACATGCGGATACCTCCCAAAGATATCCATATTCTATATAGATTAATTTATATAGGATAGTACAAAAGCACGTAGGAGGGCTAAAATAATATATTCCGATGAGATATCTCGATGTTGGGCTCTTTATCCGTCCCGTATCCGTTATCCCGGAAACGGAGGGCGTCCGTGCGTCCGCAATCCGGCGGCTGGAACCGTCCGGAAAGCATAGCCTGGCAGCGCGGCAAGGGCAGGCCCCCGTTTTGCGGGCGGGCACCCATCCGCTGTGAAAATTTCCGCCACCGGGCGGAAGGATGTTGCGGATGGCGTTATAAGTGGATAAGAAGAGATGCCGTGGCAATATGATGTTTATTTGCACATATAAATAGGAAAAAACATGGTTAGTGCTGGATAAGGAAGAATCAACCGGCTGAATGTATGAAGAAAAAAGCGGCAGCACCTTTTAAAAGGTATGCTTCCCTCTTTTGGGAAAACCTCTTGCTCGGGGTCGTGTTATGCCTAGCCTCTCGGATGATGGGCTCCTCCTGTCCATTGCCGGTTTCCTCACCGCCAGACAGGCCGATGCGAAAGCCATCAAAGAGTCCCTCAAGCTTCTCTGTGATGCGTTCTCGTTCGATTGCGGCTTGGTTTATGGAATGGACCAGCAAAGGTGCTTCCAGTTGAAGGAATGCTGCACGCTGCGCGACGTCCCCTTGCGTGAACTGTTCGCCCTCGAAGATATCGAGCCGGAATGCCGCGCCCGGTTGGTGGAGGGAACCGTGTCCTTCATGGCTGCGGATGATGGGAACGCCCCGCATGAGGCGGCGCTGCTGCGGCTTTTTTCCGCCGCGTCGCTGGCCGTTTGCGCCATAGGGGAGGAACGGACGGGCCTTATCGGTTTGCTTGTCCTCGCCGGCGCGGGGGCGGGGAAGCCGCTTTCGGGCTCCGACCGGGACACGCTCGCCCTCCTGCTGCCTTTGCTCGGCAACTACGCGGGGATACGGATATATCAGGATAACCTTTCGTTCACGCGGGGGTTCTTGGAAAACCTCTTGGACAATACGGGCATAGATATTTACATCAACGATTTTCACACGCACGAGATACTGTATGTGAACAAGTCGATGGCCGCGCCCTACGGCGGGGTTTCCGAGTTTCTGGGGAAGACGTGCTGGAAGGTGCTTTTCCCGGGGCAGACGGGCCCCTGCGATTTCTGCCCGCAGAAAGAGATCGTGGATGAGCAGGGGAACCCGACCAAGGTGTATGTGTGGAATTATCAGCGGCCTTTCGACGGCTCATGGTTCAGGGTGTTCAGCGCGGCCTTCAGATGGATGGACGGGCGCCTTGCGCACCTCGTCAGCAGCGCGGACATCACCGAGAACAAGCGGAATGAAGCGCGGATCGAATACCTGGCCAACTACGATCAGCTGACCGGGCTCCCCAACCGCAGGATGCTCGTCAACGAATGCAGGCGCCGCATCGAGCATACCACGAAAGACGAGAAAGGTTATGTGCTGTTTTTCGATATCGACGGGTTCAAAGCCGTCAACGACACGTTCGGGCATGACGCGGGGGATGAATTCCTCGTGAGGATCGGCGAGTTTTTCTCCGGGATTCCGATGGTCAAGGGTGCCGTATACCGCAACGGCGGCGATGAATTCGTCGCCATCGTCGGCGGCGGGGACATTACGAAAGACAACATATCGAGTCTGGCCGGCTTCATCCTTGAACGGTTCAACAAGCCTTGGACAGTGAAGAACCAGCCTGTTTTCTGCGGGATCAGCGTCGGGGTGGCGTGCTATCCGGAAGACGGCATAACGGCGGAAGCGCTTTTGCAGAAAGCGGATCAGGCGATGTACCACGTGAAGAAAAGCGGTGGCGGCGGGCTCTGCTTCGGGCATCAGCTGGGAGAAGAGCACGCGGCCCATTGACGGGCCTGCAGATAAAGAGGGTGTCAATACACAGCGTTGCGGCACCACACATGGACGGCATGTGTGGTGCCGTTTTGTTCGGGGGCCCGCAATAAGGCGGGGATGGGCGGCCTGCCCCATCCGGATGGAGCAGGGCCCTACAACCCCTCCTGAAGCAGGCTGAGGAACAGTTTGGCGGCTGGGCTCAGGCACTTGTTGGCGTGGTAGGCGCAGACGGCGGTGACGGTTTCCGGCTCGCTGTGGAAAGGAAGCTCCCGCAATGTGCCTTCCCGCAATTCTTTTTCCATGCAGAACTTCGGCAGATAGGTCACGCCGAGGCCGCCTTCCACGCACCGTTTGATGCTCTCGATGCTCCACAGCTCAATGGCGGTGTCCAGGACGATGTTCCGCTGGCGCAGCGTGTGTTCAGCCATCAGCCGATACACGCACTGCGCCTCGTTGATGACCAGGCTGACGGGAAGCCGCTGGTTGGGGCGCGTAAAGTCCGGTTCCCCGTCGCTCCCCGGCAGGCGCGGCGAGGCCGCCAGCGTCAGGGGGAACGTGCCCAGCGTTTCCATAATCAGCGAGGGGACGTCGCCCGTGCTGTAGAATATCCCCATATCCGCTCCGCCAGACAGCAGCATGTCCAGGATGACGTCGCAGTTGAGCGAGCGCAGCGACACCCGCACATGCGGCGCAAGGGACTTGAACCGGCTGAGGACGCCCGGCATATGGTAGGCCAGCAGGGTTTCGCCCATCGCCAGCCGCAGTTCGCCGCCCAGTTCGCCCGGCCGCAAGGCGCGCCGGATATGCTCCACGGCCTGCGTCAGCTCCCTTGACAAGGGGAGGACCGTCCTGCCCGCATCGGTCAGCAGCATCCGCCGCCCGATTTTTTCAAAGAGCTGTACGGACAGTTCCTGCTCCAGCTCCTTGATGTGGTATGTGACGGTCGACTGCGTGCAGCACAGCTTGTTGGCGGCACGCGCAAACGAACCCTCCTCGACCACGGTCTGGAGCGTGATGAAGCGATCGATATCCATAGCGCCTCCGATATATCGAAAAATTCGAATTCAAAATAAAATATATTTCGCTTTTCAAATGGGTTTGCTGGCCGTACTGTGAGCGCAAAACAAGGAGAACGCAAGTGGATACGGCAACCTTTACGGCTTTTCTGACCTATGCGCTGGTCATGGCGATCACGCCCGGACCGAACAATATCCTGACCCTGAGCTGCGTAGGGCGGCACGGGCTGCGTGGGAGTTCGCGGCTCATTTGGGGCGTCAGCGGGGGCTTTGTGGTGGTGATGCTCCTGAGCGGGCTGTTTTCGCTGACCCTGTCGCGCGCGCTCCCGGCGGTGATGCCGTGGCTGGTCTGGCTCGGGGCGGGGTATATCCTGTGGCTGGCATGGCACATCGCCGTGGCCGGGACGCCGGAAGAGGGCGGCGCGGCGAGCCCGCCCAGGTTTGCCGCCGGTTTCCTGCTCCAGTTCATCAACGTCAAGGTATGGCTGTGCGGGCTGACGGCGCTCTCGTCCTTCGTCCTGCCCCAGACCACCGAGACCCTGCCTGTCGTCGGCTACAGTCTGGCCCTTGCGTTCATCGGGGCCGGCTGCAACCTTATATGGGGGCTTGCCGGGGACTTGCTGCGTGGCGCGTTCCTGCGCTGGGGGCGTCGGCTGAACGTCGCGCTGGGGCTGTCGCTGGCGTACTGCGGCCTGCGGATGGTCGTGTAGGATGGCGGGCTTCGCGGTCTGACGCCGTGGAAGGGGCTGAGGGCTGGCGGAGCGGACGGGCACGGCCCGGAAAGGCGGAGGGCCGCACAGCGGGGCGGGGATAATGGGGTGTTAATGTTAATATATCGGAATAAAAAATATTGCTTCCATTTTGATTGACCAGTGGGCAACCAAGGCCGGAAACGACAAAGAGGATACATACACTATGGTATGTATCCTCTTGAAATCTATTGGTGCGCCAGGGAGGAATCGAACCCACGGCCCGCAGCTTAGAAGAACATTGGCGGGGTGCGGATAGGAAACCCATCGACACCATAACAGATTGTGCTTGTATGTTTATCTGCTCTAAGCCTAGGATGGGGAATCCCATAAACATCCGTACAGCGGGCAACCAACGGGCAACCATATGAGCGACGAATCCAAGCGGACGTGGCTGACGCATCCCGGCAAGCCGGGGGTCATCTACAGGGAACATCCTACACGCAAATTCGCGCGCAAGCCAGATCGGTTCTGGGCCATCCGCCACCGGGCCGGGGGAAAGCGCCTCATCGAGACGCTCGGCTGGACTTCCGAGGGCTGGACGGCCGACATGGCCCACGCGCTGCTCGTGGAGCTGCAGCACAACGCCAAGCTCGGCCTGCGTCCCCAGACACTGAAGGAGAAGCGCGAGCTGGCGGCGGGCGCAAAGGCCGAGGACGCCCGGCAATCCGCCTTGGAGAGCCTGAAGGAGATCACCTTTGGCGAGCTTGCCGGGTTCTATCGGGAGTGGGCAGCTGCCAACCGCCGGAGCGGGGCAGGCGTCGCCCGCATTCTGGACAGGCATATCCTCCCCGAGCTGGGGGAAAAGCGGGCGGCCGACATTACGCCAGCCACCGTGAACGAACTTAAAGCGCTGCTTGAAGCCAAGCGCCCGGAGAGGGGCCGCGGCCAGAATGACCCGGACGCCCGCCTCAGCCCGCAAACCGTGCTGCACTGCCTTAAAACCGTCCGTGAGGTCTACAATTACGCCTTGGAGACGCCCCACCCGGACATGCCCGAGAGGATGCTGTACGTCGGGAAGAATCCCGCCATCCTGAGCCGCAGGGGGCGCGGCGTGCGCGTCCCCGTGAGCGACGCCCGCAGGCTGCGCATCCTGACGGACGCCGAAATAGAGCGGCTCCTCGCCTACGAGGGGCAGCACAAGGCGTTCGCGGCGGAGCTGCGCGACATGATACTGCTCTCGCTGGACACGGGCGTCCGATCCGGGGAGCTGATCCGCCTGCGCCGCGAGGATGTGGACACTGAGCGGGGCACGCTCCGCATCCTGTCGGGCTCCGATTTCGGGCTGACCAAAAGCGGCCGCACGCGCATCGTCCATGCCGGATACCTCTTTCCCGAGGCCCGCGACGTGCTCCGCCGCCATGCCCGGGGCGATTCCCCCTACCTGTTCCCCGGACGGGACGGCGGCGTGCGTGACGGCACAGCTCTGGGCCGGGCCATGAACCGCATGGCCGAGACGCTGGGCCTGAACAGCGGCGTGACGGACCCGCGCAACCGGGTGGTCTGGCATACCCTGCGGCACACCTTCGCCACCCGGATGCTGGAGTCCGGGGTCGACATCTACACCCTCAAGGAATTGCTCGGCCATTCCAGCGTCGCGGTAACGGAAGGCTACCTGCACCTGTGCGACCGGGCCAAGCGCGAAAAGGCGCTGGCCCGGATCACCCTGGAACGTGCGGTTACATTTCGGGGACATCAATGACCGTTACGCCCTTGTTTTCGAGATAGGCGACGAACGCTTCGCGGGGATAGTAGACCTGTTCCCCGATGAGCCGCCGCTGGCGGGGGCCTCTGCCGAGCTTGTCGTCGTTGGCCAGCGTCTTGGGGCTCAACCCGCCCCCGGTGAACCACTTGACCGCCTTGCGGGCAATCAGGGGCGGGTAGAGCGGAATGAGATAGCTCAACACGCTGGATTCTGTATGTTCTGCCATAGTTGCTCCTCCCTCCGCCCGGTGCGGGCGGGAATGGTCTCTGGGGGACGCCGTCGCGTGGCGGCATCCCCCCCGCCGTTTACGGCCTCAAAAAAACAAACCCGAAAACGAACCCGGCCACCAGCATCGCAAGCGTCCAGTTCATTGTCCCCCTCCATACTGTTCCGCATGCACGGCGCGCACCAGCTGCATCATGGAGGCGATGGAGGCCAACGCCTCCTGCCCTTCCTTGAGGATGCGGTCGTGCTGGTCGCGGGGCAGGCGTCCGTCCCTGATGTCCTCGGCGCACTCCGCCGCGTACTCGCCGAACTCTTTGACGCTGCTGATGAGCGTATCCATGAGATCGCCGGTTCCCGTGCAGGGCTTTACTTTGACGAAGACACCGCCCATCTCCCGCGCCATGAATTGCAGCGGCTCCACCGAGCCGGTCGTGGCCATGATGGGGAGGAGCCAGTCCGCATCAAGCTTGTGCTTGGGCTGCCCCGAAACGCTCGACATGAACGTCTGGTAGTTGAGCCCCAGCCGCTCCGCGATGCCTTTGCCGTCCAGCGTATCGCAGCCAAGCACGCTGGCGTGCACGCACTGGCGCAGTGAGGGAAAGCCGCAAGTGCCTCTCATGCTCTTTCACTCCGTTGAGTTGCGGTTTGTTGTGCGTTACCGCCGGAGACAGGCTCCGGCGGTCCGTTGTGTCTAGCCGCCTGCGCTGGAGTGTCCGGGCTCCGGCGCGTCCGGGGCCGTCCCGAACAATGGAATTTATTGCTGTTGCTTCCAGCCGGGTTTGGGGCCGGGAAGGACATCTTTTCCTTCCGGCAACAGTTCGGCAGGAAAACCTATGCTGATCAACTGGGAAAGGCGTTTTTTAGGAATGGTGTTGGCGTTCACCCATCGCCTGACAATCGTTCCCGACACGTCAAGGGAACGTGCAACTCCGGCAAAACTGACGCCGTTCTCACGCATCCAGAGCCAGAGGCGCGCTTGCCGGTCTTGTGCCGCGTGTGTTAGGTTTTGTTTATGTTCCATTATAAACCCCATGCGAGAAGAAAATGACAAGGCGTGAAGCTACTCTCCAGATTTTAATAGAGGTTACTGCGCAGCCAGAGGCTCATCTGAAGAAAGTAATAGAGCATCTTCCGGTCGGTGGGCCTGTGGATTGGGATGCCGAGATGACGACGGAAGAACGTGCCGGGCTGTTGGCGTCCGCTAAGCAGGAAGCGAGCGGGATTCTGGCGCTGTATGTGAAGGCCCTTCAGCAACATCCTGAGTTGATGCAGGATCGGATTGACTGCATTGCGCGAGAGCGCGACAAAACGACTCGCATTGCACGTCGTTTTCATAGGCGATAGCGCAGGGATTGCATCGCAAAACGCTCGGATGGAATGCACCTGTCAGTAAGTTAATCCAGCCGTTTTTTGCCAGAAGGATATGTGCGGCCCTTTTTAGCGTGGACATGTGAGCCTTCCTTAGTTTTATTCGTGTTTGGTTTTCTATACGATAAAATCTATCGCATATCAAGATAGATTTTATCTTGAGAGGGCTTTTACAGTATGCAGCTATATCAACGCGTTAAATTTATTGCTGAAAAACTTTCAGGCTCTCAAGCTAATCTTGCGCGTCATCTGAATGTTCATGAGCGGACTTTTCAGAATTATTTGAACGAAAAGAGGGAAGACAATTTATGGCCGCTTCTCGGCCCTATCTGGCGGCTTTACCCTCAAGTAAGGCGAGAATGGCTCTGGTGGGGAGAGGGCGAGGCTTTCGAGGAACAACCTGCTGGCCATGCAGTACCTTCCGGTATTGATGAACTTGTGACCCTCCGTGCCGAAGCCAAAGAACTTAAAGCGGAACTCATGCGCGCCTATCAGGACAACACGCGCCTCAGCCGTGAACTGGTGGCCATGAGCGAGGAACGCCGCAAACTCGCGGAACGCCTTGAACGGAGCGAGGTCGACGGGAGCGCGGAACGGGACAATCCCGGCCATGCTGCAAGCGCGTAAGGTGCATCTGGTGCCTCGCCTACGGAATGGGGCCGGATTTGTGGCCATAACAGCCTGATAGCGGAACGGGATCATCCCCGTTCCGCTTTTTTCTTGCCCGCGTTCAAACGCCAACAGTCGTGTTTACCCCATCTCGGAGGAGAAGGTGCCGTTGCCGCGCAGGGCATCGAGGGCGCGTTTGGCAAGCGCCCGGCTGCGTTCCTTGTCGGCCTCGGAGAAGGGGCGGACAAGAGGCATCGTCTCAGCGTGCGGCCTGCCGCCAGATGCGCCCGGGGACGGCCTGCCGCCCGTTGAGGCCAGCGAGGGGCGGGCTTTCACCGCATTGGACAGCCACGTCCGCAAAAAGCGCATCCAGTTGCGGACAGGCTGGTTTTTTTGGGCCTGCCAGTCACGGATGTGGTTGATTTCCGCCTCCACATCCACGTCGGGGAAGTCGCGCTGCAACGCCTCCAGCAGGGGCAGGGGGATGGGCAGCGCGTTTTCATCAGGCGGATAAAAAGCTCCTCTCGCCTCCGGCTTCCCGATCAGATCTTCTTTTTCCCGTTCCTTTTCTGATTCCCCGGAGGGTACCGATACCCTATCGGAAGGGTACGGTGTGGCCCCGAACAGGTGGGGGTAGCGTTCCAGAATGGCGGCCCGGATAGCTGCGGACTCGACCGTGGGGAACAGTGCCCGGAGCGAGGTCAGGATTTTGGGCGAGGTGCTGCACTGGTGGCGGATGAAGCCGCACACCCAGACATGCCCGCCGTCGCGCACGATGCGCCCGGAGGACTCGAAGGCCGCCAGCCCGCGCCGGATGGCGTCCTCGCTGAGTCCGGTCTCAAAGGCCATCTTGCGGAGGGAGACGGACAGCACGCCGAGGTTGTTCGTGTGCTTGCAAGTGAACAGATAAAGATAGAGCAGCTTTCCGGCGGGCGTCATGGCTTCGACTGCTGGGTCGTCCCAGAACGACATGCGGATGGTGCGATAGGTCGCCATTACGCCACCCCCCTGCCGTGCGGAAAGAGTTCGTTCAGGATGTCGTTGAGGTCGTGGGCGGTGTCGTCGAGCACGAGGGCCAGCCCGTCGAGGGAGGCCGGGGCTTGTCCCGCGTCGTCGAGCAGGCGCAGGTGCTCGCCGGAAAGGATGACGCGGGAGATGATGCGCTCCAACTGGACACGCAGGACTTGGAGGCGTTCGGACGAGAGCGTTACGGGAGTGGGGCGGTTGCTCATTACGCCACCTCCACGGTCAGGGAGGTGCCGTACATTATCCAGCGTACGCGGGTGGACAGGGGAAGTCGTAGCCGGGCAAGCGCAAGCAGGGCTGAGGCTTCGTCAAAACGGGCCAGCTTGTGGGCCAGATATTCAAGAGGGAGGAAACCGCCACACAATGCCGCAGGGCGGGAAAGAAGAATGGAGTGAGACATGGGCCACCTATTGGATTTAGGGATTAGGAAACAAAAAAGGCGGAACAACGCTCCCCGGCTCCAATAAAGCCGCCGGGGCCTCACGGACACCCGGACGTTGTTCCGCCAATATGTAACCGCATCCCACGGGCGAAAGGCCCGAGGTGCATCGGTGGCAGAAACAGAAAACGCCGCTCTTTTCTCCAGTGTGGGGCACTGGTGAAGGCTCCGGCAAGCCTTATTGGATTTGGGGAAGCTCAGGAAGCCACAGAATAGGGTGAAAGTCAAGATATTGCTCATGACGCCACCTCCACGGTCAGGGAGGTGCCGTAGAGCGTCCAGCGGACGCGGGAGCCAAGCGACACGGGAAGGTCGCACAAGGCGATGATGGCGGCGTTTTCGCCCAGACGGGCCAGTTTTTGAATCAAGCGGGACAACGGCACGCGCCCGGCGCAACGGCCCGGACGGGAGAGAAGAAGGGTTGCGGACATTATGCACCTTACCGGTTTGGGGATTTGGAAACAAAAAAAGGCGAAACAACGCTCCCCGGCCCGGTAAGGCCGCCTGAGTCTCACGAACATCAGGACGTTATTCCGCCAATATGTAACCGCATCCACAAGGTGAACCTGTGGTGCATTGGTGGCAGATACTGAAAACGCCGTAATTTTCTTCAGCATGGGGACGCTGATGAAGGCTTCGGCAAGCCTTACCGGTTTGAGGAAGCTCAGGAAGCCACAGAATAGGGTGAAAGTCAAGTTTGAGAGCATGATTCACCCCCAGATGAACAGAAAATTCCGTGAAGTTATCTCATAATCCCTATGCCCTGACAGCCAATCCCATATAGCGGCGGACTCGCTTTGGAAGCTCATGAACGCCTGCATGTCATCCGGGTGTGCCGCCGCCCACCTGTGGTCATAGCGCCATTCCCAGCCGCCGTTGCCGTCGCGGACGAACCGGATGGGCTTGCCGCGCCAGATCCGGGCGAGCGTGAGCACGTCAGCGGGGATGTCCCTTCTCTCAAGGTAGTCTGGAAGAATAAGACTATCCTCTCCCTCAGCGGCAACAGTTCCATCGGGCAAAGCTCCCATTGGCTCCGGTTCCGGCTGCGCTTGCGGTTGGGGGCCTGACTCTGGAGCCGTCAGCGGGCAGGATGCCGGACAGCCGCCGCGGAGCCATTCCCGGATGTCCACGCCCTTGGCAAAGGCTTCCCCCGGGTCCTTTCCGGCGGGGACGGGCCACAGCTTGGCTTGGGGGTAACGGTCGCGCCACCAGCGCCAGTTCGAGGCCGTGGGGATGTCGCCGCCGGGCTTTGCGTCCCAATCCATGACCATGAGGATTCTGGCCGCTGCGGAGAGGGCCGCATGGGCTGCGGCATCGGGCTTGCCGGAGGCCGTGAGGATGGCGAGCGCGCCGATTTTTCCCCCGCAGGCGTGGTGGATAAGCATGGCGTCAAGCTCGGATTCGACCACGGCCCACGTCGCCAGCTCTGGAGCGACGCCGATGGGGGCGAGCCGTAACGGGGCCGAGTAGGGCGGCGCGGGCTGGGCGATGAGGATGTATTTGTCTTCGCCCTCGGCAAGGTCGGCATTGCGCTTGCGGATACGGACGCGCAGGGCTTGCGTGTGGCCGTCGTCGCCCCAGCAGGGGATGGTGATGCCACGGGGGATGCGCAGCGCCCGGACAGGCTTGCCGTCGCGTTCCTTGGGCGGCAGGCCGAACGCGGCGCGCTGGCGGTAGAGGTATTTCCCGGTGTTGTCCTCTCCCTCGATGTAGCCCAGCCCGTAGCGCTGGATGGCCTCGAGCGGCAGGCCACGCTTGGCGAGATAGCTCAGGATGGATGGCGTCTCCAGAAGGCGGGCATGGGCCTCTGTGGCCAGCTTGGTGGCCTGTGTGAGCCATGCCTCCGGAGGCGGGGCGTAGGACGTCGGCGTCCACGTATCCGTGCCGTGGGCGGTCAGGGGGCGCAGGGGGCGGTATCTGCGGCGCTCTTCCTGCGTGCGTTCGGGGAGGTCAATCCGCAACTCCTCGCACGCCTCCCGAAACGTCAGCCCTCCAGCCCACGTCAGCAGATCGATGGCATCGCCGCCTTCTTGACAGTGCCGGGGGCAGGCCCATGTCCCGGTGATGCCGTGCTGCATGGCGAGCGCCCCGCCAGGTTGTTCGGGGAAGACGCAGAAGCGATCCGTCCCGCCGCATTTCGGACAGGGGGAATGGTACTCGCCGCCGGAGCGTGCGCTGGCCTTCTTGATCTTGGTTCCGTCCACATAGCGGCGCAGGATATCGAGTATGATGTCGCTCATCGGTTCAATCCTCCCACGCTCCCATGAAACTCCCAACCAATGGTTGCCTTCAATATCCTATCTTTCTTATCTTTCTTTCTCTTTATGGGAGTATGGGAGGATATACACACAGCACACAAATACGCACATGATCGCGCATGTGCGCACGGGGGGATTGAGGTGTGTATCCTCCCATACTCCCATTCTGGGAAAAGAGTATTCCTTATCGCATGGTTACAAAATATGAACGCCGGAATTTCGTGGGAGGATGGGAGGATAGGCCGAGCAATCATGACTTCCTCCGGCTATTCTTCTCCTGCTCTTCCAGTAGATCGTCGTTGTACTCTTCCAGAATTTCAGGCTTGACCACGACACCCAAGTAGTACATAACACTGCTCTTTTTGGTGAATATCCCCTTCTTTTCCAAGGCTGGAGTGAACTTTTTGGGCGTGTACGGGTAGGAGTTGCCCAGAATTTTCTTGCACCACCAGTTGCAGGCCTTGAGCAGATCGGCAGCTGGGGTTCTGGTTTCGTAGTCGCGAGAGCCGGTCGGCGGTTCTTCGATGAGACAGCACTCCTTCAGGAATCGCCCGATGTCGTCCTGAGCCGCCATCTGGGCCTCCGTAAAGCGCAACACCTTCTCCGGGATGCGTAGTCCGTTGGCGAGCACGTCCATGCAGCCGCGCACCATGAGCGCAAGGATGCCAGAACGTTCGGCCTCCAGCTTTTTCCCCATATGACGGTCAATTTGCCGCTCCCATTCACGGGTCGGGTTGGGGACGAATTTGACCGGCCATTCGATGAACAGGGTACGGGCGTTGAAGCCGTCGTCATCCGTGTCCATTTTCGGCACATAGTTCGTGAGCAGGATCATCAGCGCCGACTGTTTCCAGGAGGTCATGTACTTGTCGTTGATGCCGCGGGCCGTGATGAACCCGCCGCCGGTGAGGTCCTTGATCTTGGCTTGGTCAAGTGACTGGCGGGCGTTTGCTTCCGAAGCGTAGGCGATTCGTGCTCCGCGCAGGGCCAGCAGCTCCGGCTCGGGGCGGCTGGGGTCTCGAGGAAACTTCTGTTCGATGAGAAGGGATACCCCCATACGGGCATGTATCTGATCGCCGAGGATACCCTTGATGGTGTTCATCAACGTATCCTTGCCGTTGCGCGACAAGGGGCCGTACATGATGGCCCAGATGTTCAGGAACTTGTCGCCGAGCAGCCCGTAACCCAGCAGGCGCACGATGAAGTCGGCCATCTCCTGATCACCATTCATGCACGAGAGCAGATAGTGTTGGAAATTGGGACAGGGCGTATCAAGGCCAGTCCACTCCGTCGGGATGGCGTTGAGCATGTACTGCTCGGGTTTTCCGGGACTGCATTCGCCGGTACGCAGGTCCACGACGCCGGAGGGAGTCGCCAGATGGTAGTGCTGCTGATCAAGATCGTTGGCCGCAACAACCGGCGGATTGTAGATGGATGTCGCGCACTCAAGCACCTCTTTTCGACCGGCAGCCGTGCGGAGTTTGTCGATCCGGGAGCGCATCGTTTTGGAGAGAGGCGACTTGTCGTCCTGTCCCGTTTCGACGATGGCGTTCTGATAGGCCGCGCACACCTGCTCGACGTCGGCCAAGGCCCGGCGGGAAAGGAGGTCAATGTCCCAGTGATGCCCAGACCAGTACAGCCACTTGTCCCATTCGGGGACATAGGCATACCGGCCCCGGAAAAGGGTCACGAAGAGATCGGCATCGCCGACACGGTTGCGCCGGAGCCGGTCAATCACGAACCACGGGTCGAGCTTTTCTTCGGCCTTCACGTCGGGCAGTTCCGCAGCCTTGGCGATGGCTAGGGCGCGCTCCTCAACCAACTGTTGGATCTCTTTAGGTGACAGATCCTGCGTCATGCGATGGCTCCAATGGCAAGGTGTGCATTTTTCCATGAAAGAATTCCATAGATCGCGGCCAAACTCCGGGATGCACGCACCCTTGCGCCGGGCAAAAGCGGGGAAGGACCCAAAAGGCCGGGGGCCGCTTGGGAACTTTGGTCCGTTTTCGGGTGTATGGGGGAAAGGGGGAGCGTAGCGGAGACGGCTGCCGCGCAGCCTTCAGAAAAGGAAGCGCCCGCAAGTTCCCTAAGCCGTGGGGCGTGGAGGCTGCATGAGCCTCGCCCTGAGCAATGGAACGTGCGGGCGCACATTCGAGATGGCAAACCAGAATGACGGCAGGATCATTCTGTGCCGAAGAAGGGCCTCGGGACGCCATCATATGGATAAGACTGGCCGCAAAACGGGCAACCAGTGGGCAACCAAGGCCGGAAACGACAAAGAGGATACATACACTATGGTATGTATCCTCTTGAAATCTATTGGTGCGCCAGGGAGGAATCGAACCCACGGCCCGCAGCTTAGAAGGCTGCTGCTCTATCCAACTGAGCTACTGGCGCAAACACGGCAGCGACGATCTATAAAGCAAGGCTTCCCAGAGGTCAAGCCTGATCTTGCGCGTTTCGCAAGGCTTGGGAAGGGCGGCATGGCCCGGAGCGGGCGGGGGGCATCCCGGCGAAGAATTCACGGGCGGAAAGGGGCGTCCGCCATTGCTTTCAGGTTGACTGTGGGCTATCCCCTCTGTACGCTTCGGCGCGTTTGGAGTATGGCCTTTACTTTTAGCGAATGAAACCAAGGAAAATTCATGCCCGCATACGGAGATCTCGTTATTATTGTTACCCCCAAGGGGAAGCGGAGCTTGCGCCGCGTTGATGAAAATCAGGACATGCACACGCAGGACGGCATCCTGCGCATGGCCGATGTGGTCGAAGCGCAGTTCGGTTCCGAAGTCTGTACGACGCTCGGCGTGCCGTACCGCATCCAGAAGCCCACGCTGAACGATATCGTCAAGGGCGTCAAACGCCAGACGCAGATCCTCTATCCCAAGGATATCGGGTATATCTGTATGCGTCTCGGCGTGGGGCCGAACCGCACGGTCATCGAAGCGGGCACCGGATCGGGCAGCCTGACCGTGGCCCTGTCGTGGTTCTCCGGCACGACCGGAAAGGTGCATACGTTCGAGGCCAGGGAGGAATTCCACAAGCTCGCCCGGAGGAACCTGGAGTGGGCCGGGGTGGGGCAGAACGTGACCATGCACTGCCAGGACATCGCGGAAGGCTTTGGCGACGTGACCGGCGCGGACGCCCTGTTCCTCGATGTGCGGACGCCGTGGGATTATTTGAAGCACATCCCCGCCGCCGTGACGCCCGGCGCTGCGCTGGCGTTCCTCCTGCCCACCGTGGATCAGGTCGGCAAGCTCCTCCTCGGGCTGGAGCAGGGGCCCTTCGACGACGTCGAAGTCTGCGAAATCCTCGTGCGCCGCTGGAAGCCCATCGCGGATCGCCTGCGCCCCGAAGACCGCATGGTGGCCCATACCGGGTTTCTCATTTTCGCCCGCCATCAGGAACGCTCGGCGAAGTGGGACGAATGCCGCACCGCGTCGCTCGGCACCCGTGAACGCAAGCAGGAAGCCGCGCGCCGTGAGCGTCTGGGGCTGGACGACATGGAGACGGCCTCCGAACAGATCGACGAATAGCATTCCCATCGTATTATGAAAATAACAATCCAAAATCTTTCCAAGGCGTTCGGCGGTCGGGACATCTTCTCCGACTTCTCTCTGGACATCGACTCCGGTGTCCGCCTCTGCGTGTGCGGGCCCAACGGCTGCGGCAAGTCGACGCTCATCCGTATGCTGGCGGACGCCGATGCCCCGGATTCCGGGCGCATCATCATGCCGCGCGGCTGCCGGGTGGGGTACGTGCAGCAGGATCTGGACGAGGCCGTGCTGGACACGCCGCTGCTCGAATGGGTGGTGGACGTCCTGCCGGACTGGCATGACTTCTGGTCCGCATGGGAAGCGGCGGCGGCCTCCAAGGACGAGGCCGCGATCGCGCGCCTCGGTGCGCGGCAGGCCGAGCTTGAGGCCCTGTACGGCTACAATCCCGAGCACAAGGCGCAGGCCGTGCTGTCCGGTCTGGGATTCGACGAGGGCAAGTGGCACCTGCCGATCAAGCAGCTGTCCGGCGGCTGGCGCGAGCGCGCAAAGCTGGCCCGGGTGCTGGTCGCCGGGGCCGACGTCCTGCTGCTCGACGAACCGACCAACCACCTCGACATCGAGGCGGTGGAATGGCTGGAAGATTTCCTCATGGATTACAAGGGCGCGCTGGTCTTCGTGGCCCACGACCGCGTGTTCATGGACCGGATCGGGACGCACGTGCTGTACCTCGGCGGCTCGAAACCTGTTTTCCGCAAGGCGACGTTCAGCCAGTTCGTGGAATTGCAGGAAGAGCTTGAGGAGCAGAGGGAGCGCGAGGCCCAGCGCCTGAACGCCGAAATCGAGCGCAAGATGGATTTCGTGCGCCGTTTCGGGGCCAAGGCGACCAAGGCCCGCCAGGCCGGATCGCGCCAGAAAATGGCGAAGAAACTTGAGAAGGAGCTGGAAGGCTTCCGCCCGGAAGCCAAGCGCAAGGAACTCAGCTTCAAGTGGCCCGAGCCGCCCAAGGCCGACAAGACCATCCTGTCCGTGGCCGATCTCGCGTTCGCCTTCCCGGACGGCGTGAGCCTCTGGCCTCCGCTGACGTTCACGATCTACCGTGGCCAGCGCATCGCCCTCGTGGGGCACAACGGTTGCGGCAAGTCGACGCTGCTCAAAATCCTCGCGGGCCGTTTGGAGCGCAAGGGTGGGACGCAGGTCATGGGCTCGCTGGTCAAGATGGGCTACTACAGCCAGCACCAGACGGAGCTCCTGAACAGCTCGGGCACGGTGCTCGGCGAAATCCGGCGGCTTTCCGATCCCCGGATGACGGAAGAGGAGCTCATGAGCGTCCTCGGGCTGTTCCTGCTCGGGCAGAACTACTTCGACCGGCAGGTGAGCAGCCTGTCCGGCGGCGAGCGCAGCCGCCTCGTGCTGGCGTCGCTGTTCCTCGCGCGCGCCAACTTCCTTGTGCTCGACGAACCCACCAACCATCTGGATCTCGAAAGCCGCGAGGCGCTGGTCGAGGCGCTGAACGCCTTTGACGGGACGCTGCTGATGGTGGCCCACGACCGGTATCTGCTTTCGGAAGTGGCTGACGAGGCGTGGTCGATGGACGGGGACGGGATCACCGTCTATAAGGAAGGGTTCGCCGAATACGACGTTGCGCGGCGCGCGGCGCTGGCGGCGTCCAAGGCCGGGAAGGAAAGGGAGAGGGACGCCGGGCGGAAGGCCGAGGGCCCCGTCCCCGGCAAGGCGCTGGACCGGGAAGAGCTGAAGCGCCTCAAGCGCGAACAGGCCGAGCAGCGCAACGCCCTCTATAAAAAGATGCGCCCCAAGCAGGAGGCGTATGCCAAGCTGGAAACGCAGCTTGAGGCGTTGCTGACCGAGCAGTCGGACGTCGAGGCCGCGCTGGCCGACCCCGAGGTGTACGCCGACGGGAACAAGACGACGGAACTGCTGAAGAAGTTCAGCCAGTTGAAGGAATCAAGCGAACAGGCGCTGGAGAAGCTCGGCGAACTGGAAGCCGAGCTTGCGGAACTGGAAGCGCAGCGCGCCGCCTTGTCGATGAACGGCGGCGGGGATGAATTGTAGGCGTTCAGCCTGAAGAGTAAGGAGAATCTTGTGGCCAGAGAAATCACCGAGCGCCGCCGGGCCAAGCTGGAACGGGTACTGCGCTGGCGTCAGAAGGATCTGACGCTGGTGTTGGCGAATATTCACGATCCGCATAATGTTTCGGCCATCTACAGGAGCGCCGACGCGTTTGGGGTTGCGGCGCTGCACCTCTATTATACGGATACGGCGTTCCCGGAGCTCGGCAAGAAAAGTTCCGCGTCCGCCCGCAAGTGGGTGGAAAGCGTCCGGCACCGCAGCGCCGAGGAACTGTATGCGGCGCTCAAGGCGGGCGGGCATCAGATCCTCGCCACGAGCTGCACGCCGGAATCGAAGCCCCTCGGGGCCTACGACTTCACGAAGCCCACGGCGGTCATCATGGGCAACGAGCACAGCGGCGTTCCCGCCGAATTGAACTCGCTGGTGGACGGCGAGGTGTACATCCCGATGTACGGCATGATCCAGAGCTTCAACGTCTCCGTCGCCGCGGCCGTCATCCTGTCGGAAGCCTCGCGCCAGCGGGTGCAGGCGGGCATGTACGACCGCCCGAGCTACCCGCCGGACGAGCTCGCCGCCCGCCTTGAGGCATGGATAGAAAAATGAGCCGGGTCTGTCATTGACCTTTCTCCGTTCTATTGGGTAAAAGAGGTGGAAGGCTTGGGGAAAGCGGGTCCCCCTGCCCGATAGGAACGGTCGGAACATGTCCTGCAAGATGGGGAACTTCATGAATCTTCGCGTGTTCGCTTTGCTTGGCGTCCTGCTGCTTGCCGGGTGTTCGGGGCTGTCCGTGCGGCATCTCCCGAGCAATCCGTGGAAAAATGAGGCGTCCCAGAACATCCAGATGCGTTACCTCGCCTTCCAGTATCAGGTGATACCGGTGGGCAATGAGCTTGGAATCGTTGCGGAAGCCTATCCGGTCATCGACAAGCTGCCCGACTGGGCCTCATGGTACGGCGAGATCATGCTGAGCGTCTACGTTTCGGACGAATACGGCAGGGTCCTTGCCTCCAAGGACACCGTGCTGGTTCCCCGCCCGCTGAACCGCGAAGCCGGGCTCCCGCTTGAAGTCAGCCTCGATCTGGGGACGAACCGGCATCAGCCGCTTTCGATTTCCTTCGGATACCGTCTGGTCCTGACGGACACGCAGCCCGACGGCACGGCGGGGCGGCGGATTCTGGTATCGGAAAGGGCGCTCGAAAAATAGGCGTTCCGCATATGCCATACGGAAAGGGGCGGGCCGGTGTTGACGGCTTGCCCCTTTTTATGCGAGGAGAGGCGGCTGTTTGTCCCGGCGAGAAGGGCATCGTGATGCCGGGATGCCGTTTTTTGTGAAAATGGCCGTGTCGTTTCGGATGGGGAAGGGGGCTCAAAGGGGGCCGGGCAAGGGTTGGAAGGCCGGAAAGCGGCTGGCGGAAGGGTTTTCCGCGGTATCCGGCCCTGATTTTTGCTTGCCAGTGCTCTTATTTTTGAGTAACATTTTCCGATTCCATTGATATGGTCAGTGTTTTTGAGATGCTGTACCTCATACGAGCTTCCCGGTTTCGGCCGGAGGCTCGATTGCGCGTTTTTCCGGCATACCGCGTCCGCCGGAAGGCGCGATGCGGAGGGGGAGCGTCCTTTGTTCACTTTTAAAAAGCGATATGCGGGGTTCTGAGATGTTCTCATTCATCGTGGTATTGGCTTGCGGGCTGTTCGCCCTCTACTATGCGTATGATACCTCCAAGCGCGTCTTCTCCGCCGGTACCGGCACGGAAGAAATGCAGAAGATTGCTGGCGCTATTCAGGAAGGCGCTCAGGCGTACCTGAACCGTCAGTACAAAACCATCGCCATCGTGGGCGTGATCGTGGCCGTGCTTCTGGCTTGGGCCCTTTCCGGCCTTGTGGCGCTGGGCTTCGTGCTTGGCGCGGTGCTGTCCGGCGTCGCCGGCTACATCGGCATGAACGTTTCCGTGCGTGCCAACATCCGTACCACTGAAGCCGCCCGTCAGGGCATGACCCCCGCCCTCAACGTGGCCTTCCAGGCCGGCGCCGTGACGGGTCTGCTGGTCGTGGGCCTCGGCCTGCTCGGCGTGGTCCTCTACTACGGCCTGCTGACCATGTTCGGCGTGGAACAGAAGACTATGCTTGAAGCCCTTGTGGCCCTCAGCTTCGGCGCTTCCCTCATCTCCATCTTCGCGCGTCTCGGCGGCGGCATCTTCACGAAGGGCGCCGACGTGGGCGCCGACCTCGTGGGCAAGGTCGAAGCCGGCATCCCCGAAGACGACCCGCGCAACCCCGCCGTCATCGCCGACAACGTGGGCGACAACGTGGGCGACTGCGCCGGCATGGCCGCCGACCTCTTTGAAACCTACGCCGTGACCGTGGTCGCCACCATGCTGCTCGCCGCCATCTACTTCACCGGCGAGCTCCAGCACCTCATGATGATGTACCCCCTGCTCATCGGCGGCGTGTGCATCCTCGGCTCCGTGTTCGGCACCAAGTACGTCCGCCTCGGCTCCGACAACAACATCATGAAGGCCCTGTACCGTGGTCTGACCGTCGCCGCTCTGGCTTCCGCCGGTCTCATCATCGTCGTGACCTTCCTGCTGTTCTGGGGCGCTCCTGAAATGCAGATCCAGGGCAAGACCTTCGGCGTGGGCAACCTGCTGATGTGCTCCCTGACCGGCCTCGTGATCACCGCCGCGCTGGTGTGGATCACCGAATACTACACGGCCACCGCGTTCCGCCCCGTCCGCAGCATCGCGCAGGCTTCCACCACCGGCCACGGCACCAACGTCATTCAGGGCCTCGCCGTGTCCATGGAATCCACCGCTCTGCCGGTTATCGTGATCTCTATCGGTATCCTGTTCTCCTACAGCAACGCCGGCCTGTTCGGCATCGCCATCGCCGCGACCACCATGCTCGCTCTTGCCGGCATGATCGTCGCCCTTGACGCCTACGGCCCCGTGACCGACAACGCCGGCGGCATCGCCGAAATGTCCAACCTCCCCGGCGACGTCCGTGAAGTCACCGACGCCCTCGACGCCGTGGGCAACACCACCAAGGCCGTGACCAAGGGCTACGCCATCGGTTCCGCCGCTCTCGCCGCTCTGGTGCTGTTCGCCTGCTACACCGAAGACCTCGGCCGCTTCTTCCCCAACCTGAACGTGTCCTTCTCCCTCCAGGACCCCTATGTCCTCGTCGGCCTGTTCATCGGCGGCCTGCTGCCGTACCTGTTCGGCGCCATGGGCATGATGGCCGTGGGCCGCGCCGGTTCCGCCGTCGTGGTTGAAGTGCGCCGCCAGTTCCGCGAAATCCCCGGCATCATGGAAGGCACCGCGAAGCCCAACTACGGCGCCGCCGTGGATATGCTGACCAAGGCCGCCATCCGCGAAATGATCATGCCCTCCATGCTCCCGGTCTTCGCCCCGATCATCGTGTACTTCATCATCGACGCCTTCGGCGGCCAGAGCGCGGCGTTCGCGACCCTCGGCGCCATGCTGATGGGTACCATCGTGACCGGCCTGTTCGTCGCCATCTCCATGACCTCCGGTGGCGGCGCGTGGGACAATGCCAAGAAGTACATCGAAGACGGCCACCACGGCGGCAAGGGTTCCGATGCGCACAAGGCCGCCGTTACCGGCGACACCGTGGGCGACCCCTACAAGGACACCGCTGGTCCGGCTGTTAACCCGATGATCAAGATCATCAACATCGTGGCTCTGCTGCTGCTTCAGGCGCTTGCCTAAGCCTTAGAGTCTCAGGTCCATTATCGCGAAGCGCCCCGGTGGGATTGACCGCCGGGGCGCTTTGTGTTTTTCATACAGGATAGCCATTCGGGAAGGTTCGTCATGCTGCATATCGGGTGTCACTTGTCCAGTTCCAAAGGGTACCGCCACATGGGGGAAGAAGCGCTCTCCATCAAGGCGGATACGTTCCAGTTTTTTACGCGCAACCCGAGGGGCAGCAAGGCCAAGAAGGCGAACCCCAAGGACGCGGAAGCCCTGCGCGGCCTGATGGAGGAGCACGCCTTCGCGCCCGTTCTGGGGCACGCGCCGTATACGCTGAACGCGTGTGCCCTCGATGAGGGGCTGCGGGCGTTTGCGCGGGACGCCATGCGCGAGGACGTGATGACGCTGGACACGTATCTGCCGCATATGCTGTATAATTTTCATCCCGGCAGCCATGTGGGGCAGGGGATCGATGTGGGCATGGGGCTCATCGTCGAACTGCTGGACGCGATCCTGCGTCCGGAACAGACCACCCGCGTCCTGCTGGAAACCATGTCCGGCAAGGGGACCGAGGTCGGAAGCCGTTTCGAGGAGCTGGGGCATATCCTCCGCTCCGTGTCGCTGGGCGACAAGATGGGCGTATGCCTCGACACCTGCCACGTGTATTCGGCGGGATATGACATTGTGAACGATCTTGACGGGGTGCTGGAGCAGTTCGATCGGCATGTCGGGCTGGGCAAGCTGTACGCCATCCACCTGAACGACAGCCTGATGCCCTTCGCCAGCCGCAAGGATCGCCACGCCCGCATCGGCGAAGGGACCATCGGGCTGGAGGCGATTGCGCGGATCATCAACCATCCCGCCTTGAGGCACTTGCCGTTCTATCTGGAAACGCCCAATGAGCTTCCCGGCTATGCCCATGAAATCAGTATATTGCGGGCCGCGTGGGTCGAATGACGGCGGACGCGGCGGCGTTCGGCCTTCTCCATCCATTGCCGGGGAGCCGGCACGCCGCCTTGCCCCGGTCGGGTTCGTCCCACAAAAAGAGGCCGGGCCCCTTGACTTCGCGCTTTCGTGAAGCACTCTATACTTCATCCACCGTGCGCTTTCGCACCGTCCATTCATCAGGGAGAATCATATGAAATTCACGTATTCCATTCCCACCAAGATCCTGTTCGGCCCCGGCAGCTTCAACGATCTCGCCACGACGCCCCTGCCGGGCAAGAAAGCGCTCATCGTCATCACCGCCGGAAAATCCATGCGCGCGAACGGCTATCTGGATCGCCTCATCGCCATGCTGGACAAGCAGGGCATCGGGCACGCGCTGTTCGACAAGATCCTGCCCAACCCGGTGCTCCGCCACGTCCATGAAGGCGCGGCGCTGGCCCGCGAGCAGGGCTGCGACTTCGTGATCGGCCTTGGCGGCGGCAGTTCCATCGACTCCGCGAAAAGCATTGCGGTCATGGCCAAAAACCCCGGCGACTACTGGGATTACATCTCCGGCGGCTCCGGCAAGGGGCAGCCGCTGGTGAACGGAGCTCTGCCCATCGTGGCGATTGCGACCACGGCGGGCACGGGCACGGAAGCCGACCCGTGGACCGTCATCACCAAAGAGGACACCAACGAGAAGATCGGCTTCGGCTGCGCGGAAACCTTCCCCGTGCTCTCCGTGGTGGACCCGGAAATGATGCTGACCATCCCGGCTCACCTGACAGCCTATCAGGGCTTTGACGCGTTGTTCCACGCCACGGAAGGGTATATCGCGAACGTCGCCACGCCGCTCAGCGACGCCTATGCGCTGAAAAGCATTGAACTCCTCGCCAAATATCTGCCCGCCGCCGTGAAGGACGGATCGGATCTGGAAGCCCGCACGCAGGTGGCGCTGGCAAGCACGCTTTCCGGCATGGTCGAGTCGACCTCCTGCTGCACGTCCGAACACGGCATGGAGCACGCCCTGAGCGCTTTCTATCCGAAACTGCCGCACGGCGCGGGGCTGATCATGCTTTCCGAGGCGTACTATTCGTTCTTCGCCGACAAGGCCCCCGAACGGTTCACGGCTATGGCCAAGGCCATGGGCGTGGTGACGGGGCATCTGCCGGAGGCCGAGCGCCCGATGGCGTTCGTCAAGGCGCTTGTGGAATTGCAGAAGGCGTGCGGAGTCGACGGCCTGAAGATGTCCGACTACGGCATTACGAAGGAAGACATGGCCAAGTGCGCGGCCAACGCGCGGCATACGATGGGCGGGCTGTTCGAGCTTGATCCCTACGCGCTGTCGCTCGACGAAACCACGCAGATCATGGTGGACGCCTACAAATAAGAGGGCGGGACGCACAAAAGAAGCGCGGGCCATACCGCGCTTTTTTTGTGCCCATGCCGGACGTTGCGCCTCTGAACCCTATGGCGTTTCAAAAAAACGGTTTTAGCGGGTACCGGCTTTCCGTTGTTTTTCGATCCAGACGAGGAGCTGCTTGCAGAAGGTTTCGATGGCCTCTTCCGTGATCTCTTTGCCTTCGGTGATGGTGTATTGGTTCATGAGCAGGGCGGGCGTCGCGTTTGTGAAGCCTTGCCGGGCGATTTCAAGCCCGCAGCCCACGCAGGTGATGCGGGCTTCGACAGCGTGCTGTTTCAGGTGGCGGCGCAATGACCGCTCGGTTTGCGCCATGCGCGGGCCGTTCAGATCCAGAATGCGGATATTGATTTCAGGCTGGTTCATCAAAGCGATCCTTCACGTTGAGCGTTTGCCTCCGCTATAGCGCTTCGATGGGGCGTCCGCAACCGTCGGGGCGGGCGGCAGGACCTTCCACGCCGCCCGCCCCGGAATATCAGGCCTCCTGTTCCAAAGCCGGGGATTCGGACAGGGCGGAAACCGCGATCCAGCCTATCCACGAGAAGAGGAAGCCGACGAAGAAGGGCGGGATGCCCGCGGCCACGGAACCGAGCTGCGGCCCCCAGATGGAGGTGGGCCCGTAGGCGATCAGGTACCAGGCGAGGCAGGAGAAGAACCCGCACGCGGCGCTGGCCCATGCTGCCCCGGCGTTGCGGCGTCCGAAGCGCACGAGGGCGACGTAGGGCACCAGCGCCATCGCGCCGACGATGCTCCAGCTGGTGGTGCAGAGCAGGGCGACGAGCTGCCCCTTGATCTGGGCGCAGCCGCCGCTGACGAGCACGCAGATGGCGATGCCGGTGAACCACGAAAGCCGGTTGCTGGGCCGCCCGCGCAGGTCTTCGGAGAGGGCGGACACCGCGATGTGGTAGATGCCGGTGGCCGTCGACAGCGACGCGGAAACGATGGCCAGCACGAAAATATGCAGGGCGAACTCGGGGAGCAGCATCTGTACGAGCCGCGGCATGACTTCGTCTGGGCTGGCGACTTCGGGAAGGATGAGCCGGGAAAGCGCTGCCGCGAAGTAGGCCCCGCCCACGAGCACCGTCAGGATGAACATGGCGAGCGGCGTGGTTTTCTTGAGCTGGCGCGGATCGGCGATGGCGAAGTGGCGCTGCATCATCTGCGGCTGGGCCCACACCGCGATGGAGGTCACGACGACCAGCGAGAGGATGAACAGCCCCCGTTCCCCGCCGGACAGGGAGACGAACCCGTTGTTGGCGAGATCGCTGGGGGGAAGGGCCGCCAGCGCCTGCATACCTTCCCACGGGCCGCCGACCTTGGAGAAGATGGCCCCCACGAGCATGAGCATACCCACGAGCATGACGACGCCCTGCATGGCTTCGGTGTAAAGGACCCCGCGCAGTCCGCCGATGAAGACGGTGAGCCCCACGATGATCGCCACCAGCCAGATGAGCGCCCAGACGGGCACGGGGAGGATCTCGGCCAGCAGGAGCGCCGCCCCCTTGATGACCGCCGAGCCGTATACGCCGAGGAACAGGGCGAAAACAAAGGCCATCGCCCTTGTCAGGCTGGGCGAGCCGTGCCCGAGGCCGAGCAGCTGCGCCGGGGTGCGCGCGCCGAGGCGTTCCTGCCACTTGCGCGTTGGCCACGCCAGGAAGCGGTAGACGGCCCACGTCCCGAACCAGACGTTGCCCGCGGCCACGAGCAGCATTTGCAGGCCGTAGGCATGGGCGAGCCCGCCGAACCCGACGAGCGCCACCGCCGAGATGTAGGTGGCGACATAGGCGAAGGCCTGCACGCCGAACCCTACGGAGCCGCTGAGCACGGCGTCCTTGCTGCGTCCCTTATGCACCAGAAAGGCGAAGACCGCGAAGTAGCCGGCCCAGAGCAGGATCTCAGTCATGGTTGCGCTCCATCCGGCGTTTCGCCGGTTTCACATTGCGGAGGAGCCCGAACAGGGACATCGAAAAGGCCACGAACATGGAAACGAGGGCGACTCCAACGGCTCCATCCATAGGCAGGTTGGTCAGGGCGGCAAGCATCACGGTTTCTCCCGGCGGTAAAAAGGTACAAAAAAAGCCACCGGCCCTTTGAGGTCGGTGGCTTGTCCTTACTGAACAAAGCTCAATGTGCTACGGAACGTCTCATTTACGCACAGCACATCCGATCCGGGGCCAGCAGCTGGTGTCCCGAATAATAATAGTAAAAGTGCGTAAACGAAAAGATCATGGTATAACTCCGTGAAAAAGATGTTCCCACAAAAAGGGAGGCTCCGTCAAGGGGGCGGGGCCGCTTTTTTTGTCATTGCTTTCTTTCCCCGGAACAGGGATGCTGGACAAGCCAATCCCGGAGGCGGGCGAGTTCGGGGAGAAAGCGGGATTCCAGTTCCTTTACGGCGGTTTGAAGCGTTTCCGGCGAGTCGTCCCTCGCAAGCTGGCTCCTGCGCGCGAGCATGTCCATCCAGATGTGCCCGTCGAAGATGATCCGCCTCCGCCACGCGGCGGCGAGGACGGCGGGCGGGGTGGGCGTATCGGGAAGGTGCCCGGATGCCGCAAGATGGTCTTTCATCGCTTTCAGGCCCGCGTCGACGGCAAAACGCATACGGCGCACGGCCCCTTCCTGTTCAAGTCCGGAAAGCGGTGATAATAAAAAGGCTTCTTCCAAACGGCCCAGCGTTTGGAGAAAATGTTGCAGAGAAGCCGAAGACGGCGTAAAAAGGGATGGCATCATTTTTCCTCTTGACAAGCCCGTAAAGCGGCTTAAAGCGTTATTTTGCGCTGTACATCGGTTTTTCCATAGTGTAGTAGCTTACTCGGTTTTCTGGCCCGATAACGCGTTAGGAAACCCATTCATTTTTTGTAGAGCAGATTCGTTACAATGGAAAGGGGAATAGTGAATGAAATCTTCGCATTTGAGGATGCTGCTGCTTCTGGGTGCCTTGGGGCTTGCGTGTTCGCCGGAATCGGCCTTTTCCCAGGAGAAGGCCCCCGCTCAGGCATATGCGGGAAAAACGGTCACGGGAGAAGTGACCGTAAAGCAGACTGTTGAAGATACGTTGCAGTCGCACCGTGGCCTGAAGGTCATGCAGGAGAACCTTGACGTCGTCCGTCATGAACTCCGCAGGGCCAAGGCGGGGTGGGGGCCGAGCGTCGACGCCGTGGGGCGTACCGGAGCCAGCCGGCTGAGCAATACGACGACGCGCCCTTTGAACGCCGATAAGGACATGTACGGGGCCAACAGCATCAGCCTTACGCTCACGCAGCCGCTGTGGGACGGTTTCGCCACGCGCAGCCGTGTCCGCACGGGCGAAGCGACGGTCGATTCCATGACCTACCGCGTCCTCGACAACGCCACGTCGTTCGCCCTGGACGCCATCATTGCCCATGTGGACCTGCTCCGCCGCCGCGAGATCCTGCAGCTTGCCAAGGATAACGTGAGGCAGCACGTGGAGATCCTTGACTCCCAGAAGGAGCGCGTGGAACTCGGGGCCGGCTCCTCCGCCGACGTGACCCAGACCAAAGGCCGCCTGGCCCGCGCCCAGAGCACGCTTACCGATGCCGAAGCCTCGCTCCGGGAAGGTGAGGCTTCCTACATCCGTTTGACCGGGAAGCCCGTGCCCGCTTCGCTGGCTGAAGTGTATGTCCCGGAACCCATGTATACCGGTTATGACGCCGTGATAGAGGTCGCCGACAAGAACAACCCGAAGCTGAAGGCCTATATGTCCGACATCAAGGCCGCGCGCGGGGAAAAGGAACTGGCCGAATCCGCCTACCATCCCAAAATCAATTTTGAAGTCGGCCCTTCCTACTCCGACCGCAGCGGCCCCGGCAGCCAGTGGACTTCCGGCGTGGACGCCGGGCTTGTCATGCGCTGGAACCTGTTCAACAGCGGGGCGGACAAGGCCGGAACCGAAGCCGCCGAGTCCCGCACGAGGATGGCCACGGAGACGCTGTATAATTTCCACGACGAACTGGCTCTGGAAATCGAAAATACATGGACCCGGTATCTGGCGGCCAAGGAACAGAAGAAGTATTATGAGGAAGCCATCGGCTACAACACGGCGACGCGCGACGCGTACCTTGAGCAGTTCAAGCTGGGCGAAAGAAGCCTGCTCGACGTGCTTGATGCGGAAAGCGAGCTTTTCAACTCGTCCACGCAGTACACGACAGCCAATGGCAACGTGGTTGTAGGCGCGTACAGACTGTATGCCCTCACGGGTATGCTGCTTCCCGAACTGGGCATCAAGGAAGATCCGCTTTATGAATCGCCCAGAAATCAGCAGGAAAAGCGCTAGTTTCCTGCGTTGAGAGTGCCCGCATGGCTGATGTGATGCAACCCCCGAAGGGGGGAGAGCCCGATACGCCGGAACAGAAGAAGCCTGTCCCGCTGGTCAACGACGGTTTATCGCCTTCGGACGTGGATTTCATTCCGCCGCTGGTGCACAGTTTGGTTACGTTGCTGCGGCTTCGCGGCAAGTCCGTTTCCACGGCGTTTCTGATGGCGGGGTTGGCCGGGACGGGGCGTGTCTCTCCCGGGGCCTGCCTGCACGCGGCAAAGCGTGCGGGGCTTGAGGGGAAGATCGTTTACCGGAAGAGCCTTCAGGATATATCCACGCTGGTGCTTCCGTGTATCCTCCTGTTGTCCCGTGACCGCTCGTGCGTCCTGACGTCCCTGGATGACGGCAAGGCGGAAGTGATTTTCCCGGAAACGGGGGAGGGCGTGCAGCCCGTCCCCCTTCAGATGCTGGCGGACGAGTACACGGGATACGCCATTTTCGCCACGCGCGAAGCCCGGCTTGACCAGCGGGCCGACCGCATCCGGCTCCTCAAGGGGAAGCGCTGGTTCTGGGACGTCCTGCTCTACTACATGCCGATTTACCGGCATGTGGCCTTCGCCAGCGTGGTCATCAACCTGATCGGCGTCATCAGCCCCCTGTTCGTGATGAACGTGTACGACCGCGTAATTCCCAACAACGCGGTGGATACGCTCTGGGTGTTGGCCATAGGCATCCTGATAGCCTACCTTTTCGATTTTCTGCTGCGCAACCTGCGCAGTTACTTCGTCGACGTGGCGGGCCGCAACGCGGACGTCGTGCTTTCCAGCCGTCTGGTGCAGAAAGTGCTGACCATGCGGCTGGACGCCAAGCCCGAATCGACCGGCGCGCTGGTCAACAACCTGCGCGAATTCGAGTCGTTGCGCGAATTTTTCAGCTCCTCGACGCTTCTGGCGTTCATCGACCTGCCGTTCCTTGTGGTGGCTTTGCTCCTGCTGGGATATATCGGCGGCCCGCTGGTGATTCTGCCGCTGTGCGCCATTCCCGTGCTCATCATTACGGGCATCGTGCTGCAGGAGGCCGGCAAGCGCACGGCGGAGCAGGGCTATAAGCAGAACATGCAGAAGAACGCGCTGCTTGTCGAGCTGGTCAACGGGCTGGAAACCCTCAAGGCGTGCATGGCCGAAAGCCGGATGCTGCACCTCTGGGAACAGGTGGTCGGAGTTTCGGCCAAAGCCGGCAGCGTGGCCAAAAAATACAACAACCTCGCCATCACCATTTCCACGCTGGTCACGCAGGCCGTGTCCGTGGGGATGGTCATCTGGGGCGTCTATCGGATCGCCGACGGCACCATGACGATGGGCGGGCTCATCGGCTCGAACATTCTGGTGGGCCGGGCAATGGCCCCGCTGATGCAGATCGCAAGCCTCCTCACCCGCCTGCAGAATTCCCGCATGTCCCTGCAGGCGCTCGATCTGCTGATGCAGCTTCCCTCCGAAGGCCAGAACGACAACGAGTATGTGGAGTTCGGCAAGCTGGACGCCTCGTTCTCGTTTGAGGATCTGGCGTTTGCCTACCCCGGCGCCGAACGTCTGGCCCTCACGGACATTTCCGTGTTCATCAAGCCCGGCGAGAAGGTCGGCGTCGTCGGGCGGATGGGGTCCGGCAAGTCCACGCTCGGCAAGATGCTGATCGGGCTGTACCAGCCCCGGGACGGCGCCGTGAAATTCGGCGGCGTGGACATCAGGCAGCTTGCCGAAGCGGATCTCCGGGGCAGGGTCGGTTTCCTGCCGCAGGACGTGGTGCTCTTTTACGGCACGATCCGGGATAACATCGCGCTCGGCGATCCCACCATCAACGACCAGATGATCCTGCGGGCGTCCACGCTGGCGGGCGTGACGGAGTTCATCCGTTCCAACCCGGCCGGGTTCGGGGCGCAGGTCGGCGAGCGGGGCATGTCCCTGTCCGGCGGCCAGCGCCAGGCCGTGGCACTGGCCCGCGCGCTGGTGCGGGACCCGGACATCCTGATCCTCGACGAGCCGACAAGCAACATGGACAATGCGTCCGAGCAGATGATCAAAAACCGCCTCAAAGCGGTGATGGGCAACAAGACGCTGGTCCTGATCACGCACCGGCTGAGCATGTTGGAACTCGTGGACAGGCTCATCGTTATGGAAGGTGGGCGTATCATTGCGGATGGTCCGAAGAACGAAGTGTTGCGCCGCCTGCGCGAGCAGCCCGCGCCCCGGACCGAACAGTAAGGATTGAGTCATGCCGCAGCAACCTGAAAAACCGCAACAGCCTCAACTCCCAAACGATACCCGCAATCAGGCCATCGGTTCGGAGGAGCTCCCCTACGTCAACGAGGTGGAAGCCGCACTGGCGCGCAAGCCGCGCCTCGGGGCGCGCTTCCTTTCATTGGCTGTCGGCCTCTTTTTCCTCATTTTGGGCATCTGGGCGAACTTTGCCGAAATCGATGAGGTGACCCACGCCAACGGGCAGGTCATCTCGTCGCAGCGAACGCAGATCATCCAGAACCTTGAAGGCGGTATCCTGGGGGCCGTCCTGGTCGGTGAAGGGGAAATCGTTGAAAAGGGCACGCCGCTTGCGCAGCTCGACAACAAACTTGCCGAGAGCCAATACCGCGACGCCCAGAACAGGATCTTGGAGAACGAGCTTTCGATCATCCGCCTTGACGCCGAGCTGAAAGGCGAATCGCCCGCCTTCCCGGAAGATCTGTCGGTTTCGCACCCGCAGGCCATCGCTGACCAGATGGCCATCTTCCATGCCCGCGAACAGCAGCAGAACGCCGAAATGGGCCTGCTGCAATCGCAGTATGAGCAGCGCTCGCGCGAAGTCGAAGAGCTGACCGGCAGGAAACGCCAGACCGAACGCAGCCTTGCGCTTGCCGTTGAACAGCGGAACATCGCCGCGCCGCTGATGCAGCGCAAGATTTATTCCCGCGTCGACTACCTGGGGCTTGAGCAGAAGGTCGTGTCGCTGCAAGGGGATATCGAATCGCTGGCGTCTTCCATCCCCAAGGCGCAGGCCGCCGCCGAAGAGGCGAAGCAGCGTTTGACGTTGCGCAAGGCGGAAATGGAAGCGGAAATCAACGCCGAAATCAGCAAGCGCCGCACGGAACTCAATTCGTTGAAGGAAACCCTTGCCGCCGGCGGCGACCGGGTGACGCGGACGGAATTGAAATCCCCCGTCCGGGGTACCGTCAAGCAGATTTACATCAACACGGTGGGCGGCGTCGTCAAACCCGGCGAAGCAATCATGGAAATTGTGCCGCTTGACGATACTCTGTTGGTCGAGGCCCGGGTCCGTCCCGCGGACGTGGCCTTCCTCCATCCGGGGCAGAAGGCGATGGTCAAGATTTCCGCGTACGATTTTTCCATCTACGGGGGGCTTGAGGCCGATCTTGAGCAGATCAGCGCCGATACGATTGAGGACAAGCGCGGCGAGTTCTTCTATCTGGTCAAGGTCCGCACGCATAAGAACGCCATTTCGTACCGCAAGGAGCAGTTGCCGATCATCCCCGGCATGGTGACGACCGTGGATATCCTGACGGGCAAGAAGACGGTTCTCGACTATATTTTGAAGCCGATTTTGAAGGCCCGGCAGAACGCCTTGCGGGAAAGGTAAATGATCCGCTGGAGGTGGCTTCGTGTCCTCGCGGGCCTGCTTGCAGTAAGTGTTTTCGTCGGATTGCCGTATCCCGGCGCGTTTGCTTCGGATGATGACGACGAAATACTCCTCAAGCGGAGTTCCGTCGGTTCGCTTCTGTCGAACCGGAACAAGGCGGAGGGTGCCCGGGTTGCGGCGCCGTCCGACCCGCCTCCAGCCGTAACCCCGGCCGAGCCCGCGCGGGAACCGGAGGCGCAGGCGGCCCCGGCTGGAAAGCGGGGAGAGGGCGGCCCCATACGGCTGTTCGGGACGCTGGAGATGAGGAGCAAGATAGGGAACATGCCGAAATGGACATCCGTTCTGGAAAAGGAGCGGAAGAATCCGGGATACGTAGCTAACCGGCAGTTCCCCGGTCAGGGAACATGGAAGGACATCAAGGCGAAGCTGTCGGGCCTGCCCCCGCTTGAGCAGGTGAAGGCCGTGAACGTGTTGATCAACAGATGGCCTTACCGCACCGATATGGATGTATGGGGCGTCATGGACTATTGGGAGACGCCCGCGGAGTTCTTTCAGAAGTCGGGCGACTGTGAGGACTTCGCCATCGCCAAGTATTTCGCGTTGCGCGACCTGGGCTTTCCCGCTTCCCAGATGCGGATTGTCGTGCTGAAGGATACGCTTCGCAACCTCGACCATGCCGTCACCGCCGTCTACCTGAACGGGGACGCATGGATACTCGACAATTTGAGCAACGCGGTCTTGTCGCACAAACGGCTTTCGCATTATCGGCCGCAATTTTCAGTGAACGAGGAGTATCGGTGGGCGCATTTGACGCCTTCCGCTCCTAAAAAGACGGGCCGTTAGCCCGTCGGGCTCCGGCTGGAACGTGTAGTGAACGACCATGCAGACGAGTGGAACGGATAAAGAGAGGGGCGTTATGGAACAAGTCATTCCCCAGTCTAAGGTGGGAAACAAGTCCGCGGCGTACAGGCGCATGGGCTGGTTTATGGCCGTTATTCTTGTGCTTGTGCTGTGCGCTGCGGGCAGTCTGGCATGGTTCAACATCAATATGGCGGAAACGTCCCTCAAACAGGATGTGGAGCGCCGTCTGCAATTTACGGCTCAGAACAAGGCCAACGCGCTTTCGCTTTGGTTCAACTCCATGCAGAATCAGGCCAACCGGCTGATCAGCGCGGATCTTTTCCGGCTGTTCGCCTCGGAAGTCAACGGGCTGGGCAATGATCTCTCCCCGCTCCTGAAAGCCTCCGGGGACAGTCCCTCCGGGAACGACGACCTGTCGCAGCTGGCCTCCCAGCTTCCGCTTATGAAGAACCTTTTGCAGGAGTTCATTTCCTATTCCGGCTTCCTGCACGCCCGTATCACCAATGCGGACGCCCAGACGTACCTTTCCACGGACGTCACGCCCCCGGCGCTCTCGCTGGAACAGCAGCAGGGCATCCGGCAGACGGTCGAGTCGGGCAAGTTGAGCATCCTGCCCGTGCGCAAGACCAGCAATGGGCTGGTCCTTGATTTGGTCGTTCCCATCTTCGCCCCCCAGTATGTTGAAAACCGCTCGGAAAAGCCGGTGGCTACGCTCCTGCTGTCTCTGATGGTTTCTTCCCGCCTCGGTGAAACGATTGATACGGCGAAGGGCGAGAGTTCGTTCGGCGTTACCCACGTTTTCCAGATCGTCGGAACCAAGCTGCAAGATCTTCTGCCCCTGTCCGCGGATATCCAGAATTTGCCCGACTGGCAGCTGGGGCAGAACGACAGCCTGCCGTTCGGGATCCGGGGAGGGGAGGCCGGCTCGCCTGATGAAGTATACAGCATCGGCGTAAAGGTTCCCGAGCTGCCGTGGCTGGTCGTGCAGGAAGTGCCGGAGGCCGCCGCGCTCAAGCCCTTCCTGGCGCAGCGCAATGCGATCGTCATATGGGCGGTCATTGCGGTCGTGGTCGTGCTGCTGGCCCTGCTGGCCGTCTGGTGGTGGCTCGTGGGGCGCAACGCCCGGAATGTGAGCGCCGAACTGCTCCAGTTGTATCAGATTTCCAATCAGCAGAAGCAGCTCCTCGACGGCATCAACAGCGCGCTTGTGGACGGCATCGTCCTGACCGACAAGGGCGGCATGGTCCAGTATGCCAACCAGGCGTTCGCGCGTATGGTTGGGCGTTCCGACGAAGAGCTTGTGGGCATGGATTGCGCGGCGATTTTTGGCTATGACACCGCCTTGCGGCTGTATAAGCAGCTGGACGTGGCCATCCAAAGCGAGCAGTCTTTCATGTTCAAGGACGTGATGTGGCTGCAGTCGAAGAAGTACCACTATCAGATCACGTGCTCGCCGTACCGCAACGAAAGCGGCGTGATCACCGGTACGGTTTCGGTGTTCCGCGACATCACGCAGCTTGTCGATGCGCAGGAGCGTAACCAGCGTATGGTCCGGCAGACCATCGCCGCGTTCATGCACGCCATTGAGGCCGTCGACCCGTATTTGGGCGGCCAGTCCTCGTATATGGCGAACTTGGGCGGCGATTTGGTCAAGACCCTAGGCCTCAGCGAGGAAGACGAGAGCACCGTCCGCACGGCTGCCAGCCTGTCGCAGATCGGCAAGATGCAGCTGCCCCGCGAACTGCTGACCAAGCCCGGCGCCTTCACGCCGGAAGAGCGTCAGGCTATGGAGCGGCATGTGGAATATGCCCGGGAAACCTTGAAGAACATCAACTTCGAACTGCCCGTCGTGGAAGCCATTTCCCAGATGAACGAGTTTATGGACGGTTCCGGGTATCCTGAAAAGCTGCACGGGGACGAGATCGGCATTTACGGCCGCATCCTGTCGGTTGCGAACACGTTCTGCGCACTGATCCGGCCCCGCTCGTATCGTAACGCCAAGTCCGTGGACGTGGCCCTGAACATTCTGGAATCCGAATCGGCTAAGTATGATCAACATGTTGTGCACGCGTTGCGTGAATACTTGAAGACGCCTGCGGGGGAAAAGTTCGTCAGAAGCCTTGCTGACGAAAACGCCTAACGAGACAAAGGGACCGGTGTGGGCTATGCGCATCCTTTTTCTGCATCATACGTTTCCGGGGCCGTTTCGGCAGTTGGCGGCGCGCTTGGGCGGGCTTCCCGGCAATGAAATCGTGTTCCTTTCGGAGCGGAGCAGGCGGGATGTGTGGCTTCCCGGCGTTCGGAACCTGACGGTTTCCGGCGTCCAGCCGGTTATGGCGAAGGACAGGGCAGAGCGGGAATTGATGCAGATGATGCGCTACGGTTCACGTTTTGCCAATGCGCTGTTGAAGCTGCAACAGAGCGGCTTTGAACCGGATATCGTCTACGCCCATCCCCGATGGGGATGCAGTTTTTTCGCGCAGGATATTTTCCCTCAGGCGTTCCATGCCGTGTATGCGGAATGGTATTATACAAAGGGGGCCAATTACACCTTTTTTACGCAAGGGGCGGCCCGGCCCGCCGTGGAGTTTGCCCAGAGCCGCGTCCGTAACCTCTGCCAGCTCAATGCCCTTGCGGAATGCGATCTGGCGGTCACGGCCACGAGCTGGCAAAAAAAGCAGTACCCGCAGCAGATTGCAAAGGATATCCACGTGATCCACGAAGGCGTGGACACGGATTTCTTTTCCCCGAAGCCCGAGCGCTTCCGTATTGAGGGATGTGATCTTTCCACCGTCAAGGAACTGGTGACGTTTTCGGGCCGGGGGCTGGAACCTTTTCGTGGTTTCCCCCAGTTTTACAGGAGCTTGCCCCGGTTGCTCGCGGCGCGTCCCGAGTGCCATGTACTGATCATGGCGTCGGAGCGGCAGGGGAGCGATGAGACCGTTTCGCTGGAGCGCCTGCGGGAAGAGGTGCCTGTCGATTCCCGCCGTGTCCATTTCGTGGGGTTCCGCCCTTACGAGGACTATCGGCTGCTGCTGCGGGCTTCCACGGTGCATGTGTATTTTACGGCACCGTTCGCGCTTTCGGCGGGGCTGTTCGAATCCATGAGCTGTGGCTGCCTGCTGGTCAGTTCGGATACGGAACCTGTCCGGGAAGTGGTCAGGCACGGCGAAAACGGGTTCCTGTGTGACTTCTGGGATCACGACATGCTTGCCGACATGACGGCGGAACTGTTGGCCCGCTCGGATGCCATGGGCCCGGTGAGAGCGGCTGCCCGCCAGAGCATTGTGGAGGAATACAACCTGAAAGTACAGATCCCGCGCCACATGGACTTGCTCCTGTCGGCGTATGCCGACTGGAAAAAAGCTCGGCAGACATCGTAGATAAGGAAGGCTCCCCCATAAAGGAGCCTTTTTTGTAGCTTTTGCGGGGAAAGACATATTGGAGGGCATTTCAAAATGTTTCTAAGAAGAATCTAATGCATCTAGTTTGGTTGAATAAAGCCAAGGTGTACCCAGAAACGTTCAAAACGGGTCACCAAACGCCGAAAATTATCCGCTTCTTAATTTCCCCTCTGTTTCATACAGTTGCTTTGTTTTCAGGCCGATGTCGTTCGCGAGCTTTATCGCCAAATTGGAATATGTTGAAGGAACGGGTAGGGGCTTTTCAAATGTCTCCATTAGTTCTCCCGAGCGCATCGGCAACGCGAGCAAGCGTCAAGATGTGGCATCCTGAATGCCCTCGTTGGATTGGGCTTTACTGAGAGTACACGTGGATATGCCTGTAGTGGCCTTAAGAAAGACACCAAAACATCAGTGGATCGCCAACAAGCTCTTGAAGAGGGGCACGGCATGACCCCGATCTCCAGCCTCTAAATCTGGATGTGTGGTTATACGCTCGGCATCGTGGCGATGCCCATCAGGGACATGGGAATGCAGGAGAAGCCCCCGACCGGAAGGAAGGGGGCTCTCTCATGGGCAGGATAGGATTCCTTACGCAGTTCGCCGTGGTATCGATGTGTAATTGCTCAAAAATGAAGCAAGAATGTGTCTCGTCATCTCCTTTTCGGGGGAATTTTGTACCATTCGGTATGGATGGGATGCCACGATTCGCTCACACACTCTTTTGGCACATACCCATCCCATTTTTGCCTATCTCTTATCCACCACATCATTTCTGTTAAGAAAACATATAGATGCCATCCGGATGACGGATTTCGCCGCGTTTTCGGAAGCCCTCGGCGTGTTGACAGGCGGCTTTGATTCTGTTCACCTTTATTTTAGATAACATACTATAAACAAAGATATTTTTAATAGATAACCGTATATTCATAGCTCTGTGAAAGCATGTGTAGCCCGTAGTATGTCGATATTTCGACTCCTGCGGGCTCTCTGTACACAAAAATGCACATGAAAGCATTTTTTGTGTATTTTTTGTAACTTCAAAAAGATTTTTTAAGGAGAAAAAACGATGCTCTAACCAATATAATGAAATGAAATCTATTCACTTTTTATTTTGAGTCAAAGAGATGAAGAACATTTTACTCTACGTTGACAGAAAAGGAACCATTTTCCATACACTCAAAACAAAGAGGGAACTATGTCTTTTGGAAAGCGGCTTAAATCTCTTTTGGCAAAAAAGCGTCAATCTCAAATGGATTTCGCTTTGCGTCTGGGTATAACCCGCTCCCGGCTCTGCAACTATATCAATGACAGGAGCGAGCCGGACTATGCGACGCTTTGCACTATAGCCGAAGCGCTACAGGTGAGCGTGGACTATCTTCTTGGCCGCAATGGGATACAGGATTCCGATTTTCAGGGAAGCAGAATCTTCTCGGACTTCATTATAGGACGGGAAAAACCCGCTTCGGAGGGGATGACGGTTTGGATTCCCCTGTATCTCTCCCGTTCAGAGACGCTGGAGGAACCTCCGGTCCCCTCCGGGTGGCTGCGCGAAACGAGTTCATTCGTTCAGACTGGAGAATTCCGCCAGCCCTACGCCATCATCGTCGGTGACGACAGCATGGCCCCGGAAATCATGCCCGGTGACATTGCCTATATTCAGCCGTGTTTCATCTACCATCCGTTCATGGAACAGAACTTGGGCAGGGATCTGTTTGGCGTGCGCCTTGATGCGGGCGATGCCGTGGGTACTTCCCTGAAGCGGTGCTGCGTCCAGAGCAACCTGCTCATCTTTTACTCGAACAATGTGAAATACTCCCCGGTCATTCTGGACATGAACAAAATCCTTTTTGTCCCGCTGATCGGCAAGGTCGTCTCCATCTGGAGGAGCTATCTGGACAGCGACATGCTGGAGCGCATTCGGGAGGCCGACGATGATTGATGTCATTCCCCTATCCGCATGTCATACGGAACAGTACGGCACCATCAGCGTGACGAGCCTTCTGTCTTTCAACAACTACTTCGATCCCCGCAATGCCGCGTTCGGTTCCCTGCTCGTGTTCAATGACTACCGGGTTCCCCCGGCGGCCGGGTTCAAGATGCATCCTCACCATAACTGCGAGCAGCTTTTCTTCGTCGTCGAGGGGACGCAGAAGTGCGTAGATACCCTGAACAATTCGCTTGTGCTCAAGCCTGTGACCGTGCAGCGCGTTACGGCCGGAACCGGCTATGCCCGGGAAACGGCCAACTACGGCAACTCCATGCTGCGTTTCATGAGCGTGCGCTTTCAGCCCCGTTGCCTGCACACCCATCCCTATCACGAAATGAGGACGTTTTCGCCTTCACTCATGGCGGATCATCTCCTCAATGTCGTCTCCGGCAGGGCAGAGTCGCCCTCGAAGGGCCTTCCGCTTCCCTTCGATGTGGATGCCGACGTCTATCTTACCTCTCTGGAGCAGACGCCGCTTGAGCATTTCGTTCCCGCTGGCTCCAAGACGTTCATCTATGTGGTCAGCGGCCGCATCCGCATGGATCGGCAAATCCTCCAACCCGGCGATCACGTGCGTGTCTCCGGGCCCGAAACGGTGTCTCTGGCCGCCGCCCCCAGGGCGTGGCTCATAGTCATAGACATGCGCTGATCCGGCGTTCCGGTTCGGTGTTTCGTGCAGGGAACAGTTTAACCGAGGAGTAGGGTTATGTTCAGAACGTTTTGGAAATTCGTGGGCGTCGCCGTTATGGCTCTGGCCGTTTCCGCTCCGGTCTCTCACGCCAAGCAGCGTCTGCTTATGGGCACGTCCACCGGAGGGGGCTCCTATTACGTTCTCGGGGGCACGTGGAGCAACGCGCTGAACGGCAGGCTCGGCGACAAGGTGGATCTCTCCATCGAAGTGACCGGCGGTCCTGAAACGAACATCATGCTCATCGAAAACAAGGAAATGGACCTCGGCATGGTGACGGCGTGGCAGGCTGGGGACATGTACAATGGCAAGGGAAAAGTTCCTCAGAAATTCCAGGCCATGCGCTCCTTCATTCCGTTGTACCCCAGCTACCTCCAGATTTATGCCTTGGCGGACTCCGGCCTCAAGACCATCCATGATATCGACGGCAAGCATGTAGCCTCTTCTTCCGCCGGTTCGAGCAGTTTCCTCGCCGCGCGGGCGATCATCGAAACCCTTGGCCTGAAGCCCGCCAAGGTCAGCGGGATGCCCGCCAGCCAGCAGCTCAATACCCTGCGTGACGGCCAGACGCAGGCGTCCTTTTCCGTTATGGGCGTCCCCGCTCCCGTCATCATGGAAATGGAAGCATCCAACGAGATCAATCTGCTGACCATGACGCAGGAAGACTTCAGCAAGCTGCTCGAGGCTTATCCCTACTGGACGCAGGGCGTTATCCCCAAGGGCACCTACAAGGCCGCCAAAGAGGATATCCACGTCATTTCCTTGTGGAACTTCGCCGTGGCCCATAAGGATCTCCCTGAAGAGCTCGTCTACGACATGACCAAGGCTACCTTTGAAGTGTTGCCTCAGCTCGCCAACGCGGTGAAGGACATGGCCAAAACCAAGCCCGAGGACATCCTGTACAGCAGCGTGCCTCTCCATAAGGGCGCCATCAAGTACTACCGTGAAATCGGCCTGACCATTCCCGACAAGCTGATTCCCGCCGAAGCGAAGTAAGGCACTGTTGCCGCACCGGGACGGCCGCCCGCCCCGGTGCTTGCCCCAAGACTCTTTTTGGAGACAGCCATGAGCACCACGGATCTGCCCGATGACGACACTCTGGAAACGTTGAGCGAGGAGGGGTACACATCCCGGAAACCGACCGGAGCCCTCAAATATCTGTATTATGCCATCGGCCTCGGCATGGCCGCCTTCCACATCTGGTTCCTGGGGTACAGCTCAATGGAGCCTTGGGCGCTCTATTATTCCCACATCTGCTTCGGAGTTGTGCTGGCCTATTTCCTGTACCCCTTTTCCCGGCGCTCCAACAAGAGGATGCCCACGCTGGGCGACTGGGCCTGCATGTTGCTGGCGGCGTCGGCGTGCATCTATTTCATCCTTGAGCTGGATACGATCATCTACCGCGTCGGCGTGGCTCCCACCAGCCTCGACCTGTTCTTTTCCACGATTATCGTCGTCCTGATCCTCGAGATGACCCGGCGCACCAACGGCTGGATTCTTCCCGCCATCGCCATCTTTTTCCTCGCCTATGCGCTGCTCGGAAAATACCTTCCCTATAGCCTTGGCGGGCACCGGGGCTACAGCTTCGCGCGTGTTTTCAGCTACATCACCGGAATGGACGGTATGTTGTCCACACCGCTGGCGACGTCGGCCTCGTTCGTATTCCTCTTTTTCCTGTTCAGCGCGTTCCTCGCCAGCACCGGGGCAGGGCAGTTCTTCATCGACATAGCCATGGCCGTTGCCGGCGGCAAGCGCGGCGGGCCGGCCAAGGTGGCCGTCATCGGCAGTGCCCTGTTCGGTACGATTTCCGGCAACTCGGCGGCCAACGTGGTGGCCTCCGGGACGTTCACCATCCCCATGATGATCAAGGTCGGCTACTCGCCGCGATTCGCCTCCGCCGTGGAAGCCGTGGCCTCCACGGGCGGGCAGATGACGCCTCCCATCCTCGGGGCGGCGGCGTTCATCATCGCCGAGCTGACGGGCACCCCGTATCTCGACGTAGCCCTCGCCACAGTCATCCCGGCGATCCTCTATTTCGTCTCGATCTTCTACATGATCGACCTTGAAGCCTATAAAGAAGGGCTGCACGGCTACGCCAAGGACGAGTTGCCCGACGCCCGCAAGGTGCTGTTGGAGAGGGGGCATCTGGTCATCCCGATCTTTGTGTTGATCTTCGTGCTCATCGGCTTGAACGCCTCGGTCATCAAGGCGGCCATCTGGGCCATCTATTCCACGATTCTCTGCACGTTCCTGCGTAAGAGCACCCGGCTCACGCCCGAGCAGTTTGTGGCGGGTTTCGCGGACGGGGCCAAGCAGGCCGTGGGGCTTATCGCCGCCTGTGCCACCGCGGGCATCATCATCGGCGTCCTGAACCTCACCGGTACGGGCCTGAAGTTCGCCAGCGGGATCATCGCGCTCTCCGGCGGTATCCTGCCCGTAGCCCTCATCCTGACCATGGGGTCGTCGCTGATCCTCGGCATGGGCCTGCCGACCGCCGCGGCCTATCTCATTTGCGCCGCGGTCATCGTTCCCGCATTGACCGGGCTCGGCGTACCCGCCCTTACCGGGCATCTGTTCATTTTCTATTTCGCCTGCCTGTCCGCGATCACGCCGCCCGTTGCGCTCGCGGCGTTCACAGCAGCCTCGCTCGGCAAGACGAAGCCGATGGGCGTGGCCCTGACCGCCGTGCGCCTCGGCATCGTGGCCTTCATCGTCCCGTTCATGTTCGTGTACGCGCCGTCGCTGCTCTGGCAGGGCAGCCTTCCCGAAATCATGGGCACGCTTGCAACCTCGCTTTGCGGGGTTTTCTTCCTCGGCTCGGCGCTTCAGGGCGCGTTCCGGGATCGCGTGCTCAACATGGGGCAGCGGGGGTTGTTTCTGCTCGGTTCGCTGGCTCTCATCCAACCGGGCCTTGTTACGGATCTCATCGGCGTCGGCCTTGTGGCTTGCGCACTCCTCTGGCAGTGGCTCGGGTCCCGTCGCGGGTAACCCTCACCCTTCTTTCAAGTAATCGGAGAAACGACAATGGCTGACACTTCGCATTCCCTGCTGTTCCTTTCCCAGCGTGAAGTCATCGAAGCGGGCGTCCTGAACATGGAACAGGTCGTGCCGCTCATGGAAAAAGTCTATGGGCTTCACTGGCGCGGGGAAACCGTGCTTCCGAGCAAGGGGGTCATCCGCTGGGGCGGCGTGGAAACGGAATGGGAAAAGGGCCGCATCAACGCCTTGCCCGGCTGGATAGGAGGGGACATCCGCACTGGGGGCATCAAGTGGATCGCCGTCTCCCCCGAAGGCGTCCGCGCGCCGGGTATGCCCAAAGTGGCGGCGCTGGTGATCATCAACGATCCCGTCACGCTCTACCCGGTGGCGATCATGGACGGCGTGCTTCTGAGCGCCATCCGCACCGGGGCCAACATGGGTGCGGCGGCCCTGCATCTCGCCAAGGAGGATACCCGGACGATCGCCATTGTGGGCGGCGGGTTCCAGGGACGGACGCAGCTCATGGCGCTGCTCGTGGCCCGCCCGCAGACGAGGGAAATCCGCATCTACGATGTGAATCGCGCGCAGGCCGAGAACTTCGCCCAGCATATGGAAAAACGCACGGGCAGGAAGATTGCCGTCTGCTCTACGGTCGACGAAACCGTCAAGGGCGCGGACATCGTCGTGACCGCCACGGGAAGCACCGAGCCTCTGCTGCTGCGGAGCCATCTGGAGCCGGGGATGCTTTACATCCACGTGGGCGGCAACGAATGCGAGTACGAGGTCATTTCAGCGGCGGACAAGCGGTATGTCGACGATTGGGAACAGATCAAGCACCGCGATGTGTCGAGCCTCGCGCACATGTTTTTCGCCGGAAAACTCAAGGATGAGGACATCACCGCCGAGATCGGGGCTGTGGTCGTCGGCGACCGCCCCGGCCGTGAATCGGACGACGAGATCATTTACGTGAACACCGTCGGCCTCGGCGTGCAGGATGTGGCCCTCGGTTCCCTTCTCCTTGCCAACGCGCGGGAAAAGGGCCTCGGGACCACCGTCAAGATGTGGGACGAACCTTTTGTGCTCTAATGTGCAGGGGGTGTCCCCTTCATTCCCTTTCAGCAGGATACCAAGCCCATGCGTATAGAAAAAGATGCCCTTGGCGAAATGCCGTTGCCGGACGGGGCGTATTACGGCATTCAGGCGTTCCGTTCCCTCTCGAATTTCGATGTGACGGACAAAACCTTCAACGACTATCCCGCCGTGGTTCGCGCGCTGGCGGAAATCAAGAAGGCCTGCGCGCTGGCGAACCGGGACATCGGCGCGCTCGGCGCAGATAAGGCAGGCGCCATTGTCCGCGCCTGCGACGACATCCTTGAAGGCCGGATGGAAGGGCAGTTTCCCGTCAACATCTGGCGCGGCGGCGGCACTTCCATCAACATGAACCTCAACGAGGTCATCGCCAACAGGGCCAACGAACTGCTCACGGGGCACAAGGGATACGAGCAGGTCCATCCCAATACGCACGTCAACATGTGCCAGTCCTCCAACGACGTCTATCCCACGGCGGAGAACATCGTTCTGTACCGCGAGACGGGCCGCGCGCTGGAAGGCGTGGCCGCGCTCGAAAACAGCTTCGCCCGCAAGTCCAAAGAGTTCGGAGGCGTGGTGCGTCTGGGGCGGACCTGCCTGCAGGACGGCGTGCCCATGACGCTCGGCCAGGTGTTCGCCGGGTTCCACGGGGTCATCCGCCGCAGCCGGGAACGCCTTGAAACCTTGCGCGAGGGCTTCCGCGTCGGCGTGCTCGGCGGTACGGTCATCGGAACGGGGCTCGGCGTGCTGCCCGGCTATGTGGAGGCCGTCTATCCGCACCTGAGCGCCATTGTCGGCTTCGAAATGCACTTGCCGGATACGCCGGAGGGGAGCCCCGTCTCCGATGCCGGGCTGTTCGACGCCATGCAGAATGCCGACGGCCTTCTCACATTGTCAGGCGCACTCAAGGTACTCGCCTGTTCCGCCGGAAAGATCGCCAACGATTTCCGTCTGCTGTCCTCTGGTCCCCGGTCGGGGTTCGGCGAAATCCGCCTGCCTGCCGTGGCCCCCGGTTCTTCCATCATGCCCGGCAAGATCAATCCCTTCATGTGCGACCTTGTCGTCCAGATCATGCATCAGGTGGCGGCAAACGACTGGGCGATCACTATGAACGCCTCCGCAAGCGATCTCGATCTGGCCAGCAACGCCACGGTCAGCTTCTTCGCCTTGTTGCAGTCTCTGGAAATGATCGGCAACGGCTTCGCCCTGTTCAGCGAAAAGTGCGTTGAGGGCATTGTCGCCAACGAGGCGGTGTGCCGCCGTTACGCCGAGGAATCCACATCTCTCGCCGCCATCGTCAGCACGTTGTATGGCTATGAAACCGGAAGCCGCATCGCCGGGATAGCCTACAGGGAGGGCATCACCTGCAAGGAAGCGGCCCTTCGCGAAAAACTCATCCCCGCGGATGCGGCGGAGGAGCTTTTCGACGTGGAAGCGCTCGCACACCGTGCCGGGAGCGTTGCCCTGCTGAAAAAGTATGGCGGGATGCGCTCCATCGGCTGACGGAGCCTCAACGATTATTTGCCACTTGAGGAGAACGTTCATGCGTAAGGAAACCGACGCGCTCGGTGAAATGCTGTTGCCCGATGAAGTCTATTACGGCATTCAGACGGAACGTAACCGCCAATGTCTTGCCATCACTGACGATCCGCTGGAAGCTTATCCGGCCTTCATCAAGGCCGTCGCCCAAGTGAAGAAGGCGTGCGCCCTGACCAATAAGGAAATCGGCGCGCTCGATGCGGGCAAGGCGGATGCCATCATGCGGGCCTGCGACGAAATGGCGGACGGAGCCTTCAATGCCGATTTTCCCCTGTGTATTTTCCGGGGATCGGGTACCCCCTTCAATATGGCCGCCAACGAAGTGCTGGCAAACCGGGCCAATGAGATTCTTACCGGATACAAGGGCTCCGATCAGGTTCATCCCAATACCCACGTCAACATGTGCCAGTCCTCCAACGACGTGGTGCCGACCGCCAAGGGGATCGCTATCCATAATGAAGTGGGCCGGGTTCTCAAGGCCGCTGCGCACCTTGAGGCGGCTCTGGACGCCAAGGCCGCAGAGTTCGCCGATGTGGTCAAGATGGGACGTACCTGTTTGCAGGATGCCGTACCGATCACGCTGGGGCAAGAATTTTCCGGTTATGCTGCGGGAATACGTCGGAATCGGCTGTTGCTGGAAAGGGAACGGGCGCGCTGGTCCACCGGCGTGCTCGGCGCCACTGCCGTGGGTACGGGCATGGGATGTATGCCCGGCTTCTCGGAGCATATCTACAAGAACCTTTCAGCCATCTGCGGGCGTGAGATTCGCCGTGACGCCAATCTGTTCGACGGCCTTCAGGCTTCCGACTCCTTCATCATCCTGCACGCGCACCTGCAAGCTCTCGCCACCGTGGCGGCGAAGGCGGCCCTCGATATCCGCCTGATGGGTTCCGGCCCGCGCGCGGGATTCGGGGACATCGTCATCCCCGCAGTGCAGCCCGGTTCTTCCATCATGCCCGGCAAGATCAATCCGGTCATGACGGAAGTGATGATTCTGGCCTGCCACCGCGTAGCGGGGAATCAGGCGGGCGTGGGCTTCGGAGCCTTCTCCGGAGAACTGGACCTCGGCGCCTCCTCCGCCGTGCCGATCCGCAGCATCCTCAACAGTATCGACATCCTGAGCCGCAGCATGGTGCTCTTCGCGGACAAGTGTGTGAACGGCCTTTCCGCCAATGCCGAAAAATGCCTCCATACGGCCGAACGCTCTACCTCGCTGGCGACGATGGTAAGTGCGCTTTTCGGCTACAAGATCGGCAGCCGTGTGGCTAACCTGGCGTACGAACACAATATTACCTGCCGTGAAGCCGCCGAACGGGAACACCTGCTTTCGCATGAGGCTGCGGACGATCTTTTTGATCTGTTGTCGTTGACCGACGTGAAAAAAACCGAGGCCCTTTTCGCCAAATACGCCGGAATCCGCAACGTCTGATCTCTGTCCCCAACGGAAAGAGGGCTGGTTTCCCCCGCTGGCTCTCTTTTTGTCCGCCGGGCCGTCGTTTTCGGAACGCACGGCCCGGATTTGCCTTCAAAGGAGAGAACGATGGAACACCGTTCACCCCGCACTGCTGCGGGCGGCCTCTCTCAAAGGCAAGGCATGGGCATCCTTTTCGGCGTGTACCTGTCCTTCGGCCTGAGCCCGCTGTACTGGAATCTGCTGCACGGGGTTTCGGCCCTCGAAATGGTCAGCCACCGCTCGCTTTGGGGAAGCCTGATCATCGCCGCCTTCATGGTGTGGAAGGGGCAGTTTCCCGCGTTTTTCCGCGCGATCAGGGATCGGCGCGAGATCGCGCTTATCGGTTTGTGCAGCCTCGCCCATCTGTGGAACTGGTGGATATACATATGGGCCGTCACCAACGGCAAGGTGCTCGAATGCAGCATGGGACACTACATCGTCCCCATGATCAGCACGATACTGGGCTTTGTGTTTTTCAGGGAGCGTCCGGGCCGCCTGCAATGGATGGGCATCATCTTCGCAGGGATCGGCGTGCTTATTCTGCTGATGGGATATGGAGCCATCCCGTGGGCCTCACTGAATGTGGCCCTTTCCGCGGCGTTGTTTGCATTCTTTCGCAAACACGCCAAGGTCGGAGCCGCTCCCGGTATGCTCATGGAGCTGCTGTTTTCCGCGCCGTTCCTGTGGGGTTACCTGATCTGGCTGGGAGAAAGGGGGGAAGGGCATTTCCTCGCAGGAGGCGCATACATGGATCTGCTGCTCATCGGCTGCGGATTCGTCTCTGCCATTCCCCAATTGGGCCTGAGCCTCGGCATCCGCAGCGTGCCGATGATCTCGCTGGGCATCATGCAATACCTCTTGCCGACTACGGTTTTCCTGCTCGGCGCATTCGTCATGCGCGAACCCATATCGGCGAGCAAGCTGCTGGTGTTCCTGTTCATCTGGGTGGGGGTTGGGTGCTTCCTGTCCGGTACCGTCTTTTCTATCGGAAGAAAAAAGCTCCGGCCGGTAACGGAAGTAGGGCGGGTGAAGTATTGAGGAATGAGGGCATTAAGCCATAGCTGGAAGAAGGAAGAATCCTCAGGTGAGCGCTTGTCGAGGACACCAGAGATGCAGGGGAAGTGGCGGAAATAGAAGTTGTCCCATTACGCGAAGAAGGAGAAGGCAATATTGCCTGTTGCCTTCCCCTTCTTTGTTTTTACTCCAGGCTTTCCGGCACGCCGTAGTCACGTTCGGCGGCGTTGAGCACTGCCCTGACACGGGCGCATGCCTCCTCAGGGAGGGCTTCCGGTTCCCACGTAGCGAGGAGTTCCTTCGCGGCAATGAGAGCGCGGGTTTCCATGTCGAGGTGCCCCGCTTCGTTCCAGCGGTCACGGGTAAGGCGGTCAATGAGTTTGGGCTTTGATTGGATGTACATGTTTTCAAAGGTATTCATATGCGCGAGGAAATCACTGCGCGGGCCGACCTCCTTGATCACGTCCACGGAAAGCGTTTCATCGTTCACAACAATGCCATCCATGCTGAAAAGCATCATCTCGGCCATTTCGGCGTCCTTCAAGAGCTTTCCGCATTTGCGGAGGCAACGGTTTAAGATGAATAGGTGACTTTTTGAGAAAAGCCCCGGACAGCCCATACTGCCGGGGCTTTCGCATTCCTCTGTGCCTTTCTTCGCGGGCGGTTGGCTCTTGTTTATATTGCGGCATCTGAAGTGCTGGCGAAGGGAACCGATGCTTGGGCACAAGGATATCACCACTACGAGAGAATTTTATACTCATGCTTTGCATTGTCTCAGCGCAGGGCTCTCTGGCTCTCCCAAACTGTCCCAAATGATGCAAGATGGTGGGTAATATGGGTGGTTAACTCAATATTTTTTAGCATAGGATATAAAATGAACGCCTTTTGCGGGGAAAGGGATGGGGCGTGAGTTGTTTTTTTGTGAAGAGCGGGTCATACTCGGGAGAACAACAAAAAACTCAGAGCCCGTGTGCTCGCCGGTACCCGTTCCTGAGGGGGACGGACGGAAGACTGTGGAGAGGAGTGTGGAATGGAGACGAAAGGGAATAAGCCTTCTTTAGGATGGGCGATCCTGTCGTTGGTGTTGCCCGTTGCGATGATCCTGTACGGCACGCTCGTTGTCGGCGTGCGGCCTCCCGTGCTGCCGCTCATCGGCGCCGTGGCGCTGGCCGGTCTTATGGGGCTGAAGACGGGCTACCGTTGGGAAGAATTGCAGGAAGGGATGTTTGAGGCGCTCGGACGCATTCAGATCGCCATCGCCATCCTTGCGCTGGTAGGCATGATCATCGCGGCGTGGCTCGCCTCGGGGACCATTCCCGCCATCATCTATTGGGGCCTGAAACTGATTGCGCCCGAACATTTCCTCCTGTCCGCCATGGTGCTGTGCTCGGTGGCTTCCATCGCCACAGGCACTTCGTTCGGGACCATGGGGACCATCGGCGTGGCGCTGCTCGGCGTTGGGCAGGCGCTGGGCTATCCCCCGGCCATGACGGTTGGGGCCATCGTTTCCGGCGCGTACATCGGCGACAAGATGTCTCCGGTATCCGACTCGACCAACATTACTGCGTCCGTCTGCGAAGTGCCGCTTTTCGATCATATCCTGTCCATGCTCTGGACGACGGTCCCGGCGTTCGTCGCGGCGGGGATCGTGTATACCGTGCTTGGTTTCTCCTTCGCGCAGGAACAGACAGCTTCGCTGGAAAGCCTCAACGCAATCCTCAGTGGCCTTGAAGGGCATTTCAGTCTGGATTTTGTGGCATTCATCCCGCCCATCCTGATGATCATCTTGGCGTATAAGCGCTTCCCGGTCCTGCCGGTCATGGTGGCGTGCCTGCTCAGTGCCGTGGCCATCGCTGTGTACGAAGGCGTGGCCTTCAACGATCTCGCCAAGATGATGACCTCCGGCTACGTTTCCAAGACCGGCATCAAGCAGCTTGATCCGCTGCTGTCCCGCGGCGGCCTGCTCAGCATCATGCCGACGGTTCTGCTGCTGTGCTCGGGCATGGCCTTCGGCGGTATTCTGGAACGCTCCCGCGTGCTTGAAGTCTTGCTCGACGCGGTGCTGAAGGGTGCCCGTTCCGCTGTCCGTCTGGTCGCGTCCGTGCTGGCGGCGGCTTACATCATCAACTTGGGCACGGGCAGCCAGATGCTGGCGGTCATCGTGCCCGGCCGCGCCTTCCTCGACTCGTTCAAGAAGGCCGACATCAGCCCGCTCGTGCTGTCTCGCACCTGTGAGGACGCCGGGACCATCGGCTGCCCGCTGGTGCCGTGGAGCGTCCACGCGTTTTACATCGCGGGCGTGCTCGGCGTCAGCGCGTTCGATTTCGCGCCGTATGCATTCCTGAACTGGTTCGTCCCCATTTTCTCCATCCTGTGCGCCCTGACCGGCTTCGGCATCTGGCGTTTGAACGGCACGCCGGTTCACGGCTCTAGAAAAGCCTAGAGAGGACAACATGTCTCCGATCAAGAATGTGATTTTCATTATGCTGGACACGCTCCAGTTCAACTATTTGGGGTGCTACGGCAATACGAAGGTCAAAACGCCCAATCTGGATCGCTTTGCCAGACAAGGGTTCCTGTTCGAGAACGCCTATAGCGAGGGCCTCCCCACCATTCCCGTCCGCAGGGCGATCATGACCGGGCGCTTCACTTTGCCCTACGCCGGGTGGAAGCCGCTGGATCTGAACGACACCAGCCTGACCGACATGCTGTGGTGCCGGGAAGTGCAGACGGCGCTGGTGTACGATACGCCGCCCATGCGCCTGCCCAAGTACGGCTATTCGCGCGGGTTCGACTATGTAAAGTTCTGCAACGGGCATGAGCTGGACCACGAGACGTTCCATAACGTGCCGCTGGACCCCGCCGTGAAGGCCGAGGACTATCTGTCGCCCGGCATGTTGCACAAGAACGAGGACGGCGAATACGACAGTTCGTCGCAGTCCTTGATCCGGGAAGCCGAGTGCTACCTCAAGCAGCGTCAGTTCTGGAAGTCGGACGCCGACAACTATGTCAGCGTCGTCGCCCGGGAAGCCGACGACTGGCTGCGGCGCAAACGCGATCCGAAGCGGCCTTTCCTGATGTGGGTGGACTCGTTCGATCCCCACGAACCGTGGGATCCGCCGTCCGTCTGGGAAGGGAAACCGTGCCCGCATGACCCGGACTATCAGGGCAATCCGATGATCCTGGCTCCGTGGACCGAGGTCAAGGGCGTGATGACGGAAGAGGAGTGCGCCCATATCCGCGCGCTGTACATGGAAAAAGTGGAACTCGTGGACAAATGGATCGGCAACCTGCTCGATTCGATCCGCGAGCAGGGCCTCTGGGAAGAGACGATGGTGATCATCACCTCGGACCACGGCCAGCCCATGGGCAACGGCGAACACGGGCACGGCATCATGCGCAAGTGCCGCCCCTGGCCCTATGAGGAACTGGTCCATGTTCCGCTGCTCATTCATGTGCCCGGCCTTGAGGGTGGGAAGCGGATTGAAAGTTTCGTCCAGAATGTGGATGTCACGGCGACCATGATGGATGCGCTCGGCTACGGGCAGTCCGCGCTTTCCGAAGCCGGGCATGAAGGCATCCAGACCTACGGCGCGGACGAGATGCACGGCATCAGCCTGCTCCCGGTCATGCGCGGGGAGACGGATACCGTGCGCGAGGTCGCCATAGCCGGATATTACGGCATGTCGTGGTCGCTCATCACCAAGGATTGGTCGTACATCCATTGGCTCAAGAACGATATCGACACCGACGAGATGAACCGCCTTTTCTATGACGGCTCGGGCAAGGGCGGCAACGCCGGCCGGCAGTCCGCCGAACTGGAAATGAAAGAGGAAATGTGGACGTGCGTTCAGGGGGCCGAAGTGACGGTGCCCGAGCAGGACGAACTCTACGACAGGCGGGCCGATCCGTTCCAGCTGAACAATCTGGCTGGCGAGCATCCCGAAAAGGCCAAGGAACTGCTTCAGCAGTTGAAGTTGTATATCGGTGAATTAAGGACCCTGTAGTTTAGGAAAAGGCGGGGGATTTCCCCGCCTTTTTTGTTTTGGGAAGACACGATGGCCGATCCCGTATATGTCGCTCTGGATTTTGAAACCGCCGATTATCAGCCGGACAGCGCCTGTGCCGTAGGGTTGGCGAAAGTGCGCGGCGGCGAAGTTGTCGACACGCTGTACAGCCTTATCCGTCCCCCGAGGCGGCGTATCCTGTTCACATGGGTTCACGGCATCACGTGGAAGGACGTGCAGGACAGCCCCACGTTTCTGGAATTTTGGCCGCAGATGGCTTCTTTCCTGCAAGGCGTTACACATCTTGTCGCGCACAACGCCCCTTTTGATCGGCGGGTGCTGGAAGCCTGTTGTCAGGCCAACGGCATAGCCCTTCCGGATCTTCCTTTCGTGTGCACGCTGCGGGAGTCGCGCAGGAAGCTCAAGCTTCCTTCCCACAAGCTTGATGCCGTTTGCCGTTACTGCGGCATCCCGCTTGATCATCACCATGCGGGTTCGGACGCCATCGCCGCCGCCCGGATTTTGATGTATCTTCAAGGAGAACCGCAGGGGGGAGAGTGAAAAAAGAGTAGGGAACCGATGGCACGGCCCACACCTTCCCTTTCCTCCTTCCGTTTGACCGATGGTGCATACGGAAGGGGATTCTGCCGCATGGTCGCTCTCACGGTCAGGATGGAATTGTGGAGCGGTTCCATGTTTATCGGGATACGGCTTTTTCTGTGCCTTCTTTTCCTCATAAGCTTTTGGGACGGCGGGGCGTACCAAAGAAAACGCGCCACAGGATCAAGGGGATTCCCTTGTCCGTGTGGCGCGTGTTTTTTCGTGTGCTGTAATGTCGGCCCGGGGGAGAAACGCGTGACGTTTTCCGGAGCAGGGCGGCTTATCAATACACTTTGGGCATAGGGCCCGTTATTTCGATGTTGGCCGTCGTTTCCCAGTGGATGGTGTTTTCGATGCAGCGGGAGAGCGCGCTGAGGCCGTCCCGGGTTTCCGCCGAAATGGGCAGGGCATCGGGCCATCTGTCGCGCAGGATATCGCGCATCTCGTCCTCCAGCCGGTCCCACTTGTTGAGGATGAGGATACGCGGAACTTCGTTCAGTTCCATATCGGCAAGGATGCCGTCCACAGCCGCGATCTGGCGGTCGAGCTCGGGATGCGAGGCATCGGCCACATGCAGCAGCAGATCGGCGGCTTCCAGTTCCTCAAGGGTGGCTTGAAAAGCTTCGGTCAATTCCTTTGGGAGGTTGCGGATAAATCCGACCGTATCCGCCAGCACAAGTTCGTGCTCTTCGGGGAAGCGGAGCCGCCGGGTGGTGGGGTCCAGCGTGGCGAACAGCTTGTCTTCCGCCAGCACCTCGGAGCGGGTCAGGGCGTTGAGGAGCGTCGATTTTCCGGCGTTGGTGTAGCCCACCAGCGCGGCCACCGGCAAACCCTGCCGGGCGCGGCGGGCACGGGTAAAGGCCCGCTGCTGGCGCAACCCATCAAGCTCTTTCTTGATCTTGGCGATACGCTCACGGATGCGGCGTCTGTCCGTTTCCAGCTTAGTTTCCCCCGGGCCACGGCCGCCGATGCCGCCCATGAGCCTGTCCATAGCCCGGTTTTTGCCCACAAGCCGGGGTTGCGTGTACTTGAGCTGGGCCATTTCCACTTGCAGCTTGCCCGCCCGGGTCGTTGCGCGCTGGGCGAAGATGTCCAGAATAAGCTGTGTCCGGTCGAGCACTTTGCGCTCGGTGACTTCCGAAAGGCTGTTGAGCTGAGCGGGCGTGAGTTCGCCGTCGAAGATGATCAGCGAGGCCTGGCCCTGCAAGGCCAAAATCTCAAGTTCCGTCAGTTTGCCTTTACCCAAAATATGCCGGGGATGGATGTCGGCGACCCGCTGGATAAGCGACCCGGTCACCACGATGCCTGCGCTGCGCGCCAGTTCCCGGAGCTCCTCGATGTGTGTTTCCTGTATGGCGCGGGGGAGGGGAGAGACGGATACGAGGATCGCCCGGGGGCTGTCCCCCGCCTCCGAAGCTTCGGAGAGCACGCGGCCAAGCTCCTCTTCCAGCGAGACGGCTTCGGCGTTGAAATCGATGTCCACGCGATCCCATGCGGTCATGGGGTGGATGCGGTAAGGCTTGCTGTCCGCGTTGGGGGGAAGCAGGTGCCCGCTCTGAAAGCTGACGGGATCGCCGTAATCGTTGACGGTCAGCACGGAAACGCTGTCCAGACGCAGGAACAGCATGTCCATCAAGTCTTCTTGGGAAAGCCCGTCCGGCGAAAGGTGCGTGTGCATCAGGCGGATGCCGCGCAAACGGCCCGCCGCGCCACGCCCGCGCGGCAACTCCGGGATCAGGATGGACGCGGGATCGCCCACGATAACCATATCCACCTTGCCCTGCCGATCGATGACGAGGCCGACCTGACGCCCGAGTGCGCGTGAAAGGAGCGCGAGTTCGCGGGCCTGTTCCGTTGTGTAGCCGCCCTGTACGGGATATCGCCGTTGCCCCAGGCGCGTCAGCGCCTTCATCTGGCTGGGCTTCAGGCCCGCCGTGTTGCCTTCCAGTCGCGTAGCTATGATCAGTGCCTCGTGTTTATGGATGAAAAACGGAGCTTGCCTCTTTCCAAGGTGCTCCCCTGTGATCCGATGGCGCGTGTTTCGGAGGCGTTGCCATCAACGAACACGCTGTATGATGCGGAAAAGTTACCTTTGAGTCAAACTCGGACCCCCGTCTCCCCAGCCGCACCTCGGAACGAACTCCTTCCGCGCGGCCTCCCCACCAGTCAAACGTTTTGGGAGCGGAAAGGAAGGGCGCGAGCCGCGCTGGCAGGTTTGGGGAGGAGAAGGGCCGCCACCCGGTCACTCTTTCCCTCCCCAATATTTTTCTAGAACGGCACGTCGTCCATGCCGCTGGCCTCGGAAGGAAACGCCGGGCCCAGATCTTCGTAATCGTCCTGCCGCTGCTGCGGGCGCTGCTGGGGACGGTTGCCGCCTCCGGGCTGAGCGGGGCGACGGGGAGCGCTGTAGCCGCCTTCGCTGCCGCCCGCGCCGCTGGGCATACCGCCCTGTTCGCCGCCGCGCTTGTCGAGGAACTGGACGCGCTGGGCCTTGATTTCGGTGGTGTAGCGGTCCTGCCCCTGCTGATCCTGCCATTTGCGGGTCTGAAGGCTGCCTTCCACAAACACGAGGCTGCCCTTGGTCAGGTACTGGGAGCAGTTCTCCGCCGCTTTCTGGAACACCACGACGCGGTGCCACTCGGCACGGTCCACACGGTTGCCGTCGCGGTCCGTGTAGGATTCGTCCGTGGCGATGTTGAGCGTGCAGACGGGGCTGCCGCTCTGGGAATAGCGCAGTTCGGGATCGCGGCCGAGCCTGCCGATGATCATAACCTTATTCAGCATAGTAACTCCTTGCAGGACGCCCTCTAGGGCTTGGGCGCCCGTTCGTTCAATGTGGCAAGTTCCTCTTCCAGCGTTTCGCTCAACTCGTTGGCCTTGCGCGGTTCCCACTGGAAAAGCGCTTCCTCCAGATCCTTTTTGACGGCGGCGGCGCGCCCGATGCCTTCCCGAAGGCCCTCGGCGACGGCTTGGGGCCAGTCTTCAAAGGAAAGGCCGTTTTCCAGCGCCGTCACCAGTTCCAGCACGCCGCGTTTCTCGTCCGGGTACTGGGGGCGGGGCCATGCCAAGGCCGTCAGAGCGGGCCATGCCCGGACGACGTCCTCTTCGCGGTACGTCCATGCGCTGACGCGGATCTGGAGGAGTTTGCCCATGTTATTCCTGCTCCTGCCATTCGGTCTGGACTTTCAGCACGACCTCTTCGATCTGCTGGAGCTGATCCGGGGGGCAGACGCCGATCAGCGGGCTTCCCGCGTCCACGTTTTCATTGTGCTCGAAGTACACCGTATAGATGAGCCCGTCCGGGCCGGTGTAGTACAGCGGCATTTCCCGCTTCATCCGGGAAACGATGAAAAGTTCCATGCCTTCGTAGACGGAGACGGAACGGCAGCCCGACACCTTGATCTTGGTGTCGATCTGGGGAACGAAATAATACTTGGCCCGCTCGGGAGCCACAAAAAGGTTGAGCGCCTGCTTGAGCAGGATGCGCAGCACCTCGTCCTTGGACAGAAAATGGCGGATGGTGGCGAGCGGGGTGCCCGCCTGCACGTATGTCCCTTCCAGTTCGCTATGGATGGCGCAGACTTCGCCCTTCTGGACCGCGTTGAGCGGCTTCGGGTTGCGTTCGCGCGTGATGGTGGCGATGAGCGTTCCGGGCCGTTCCTTCCATGTGCCGTTCGGGCCGATGACCTTGTCTCCCAGCTTGAGCGAACCGAAGGTCACGACGCCGGTATGCGGAGCGACGATTTCCTGTTCCTCAAAAGGGGAAGCCTTGATTTCTTCGAGAAGGCTTGTGACATCTAACATGCTGTTGACTCTCTTCTTGCAAAGGGGAAAGGCGGGGGACCGGGAATCCCCGGCCCCGAAGCCCCACGGCGGTTAACGGTAGTAAAGGTTGCGGCCGCCCATCGTCAGCAGGACCTGCTTCAGATTGGCACGCGCCTCACGGCGATCCCATACACCCTGAATGTGTCCCCGCGCCAGTGCCTTATACGCGCTGTGGTAGTGGGGTTCGATGTCTATGCCCGTGGTTTCCTTGATGACGCCGCGTCCGGCGAACCCGAGGTTCGAGGAACGCATGGCGTACTGGTAGGGCGAGCAGCCGAGGAAGCTCGCCACCGGCCCGGCGTAGGAATTGGTGTCGTACAGGACCGTATACAGGCCCCCGGCATTGATGTAGCGGCGCACCGCCACCGTGCAGCGGGGCATCTGGATGACGCCGTGCGTGCCTTCCTGAATGCGGATGCCCGCCGTGCCGTGCACGTAGGCGAGAAGCGGGTAACGCTTCTTCATGGCCAGTTCCGCGGCTTCCACAAACTTGGTGCCTTCGGCGGAACCGACGGAGCCGCCGCGGAACGTGCCCGCGAACAGGGCGACGATCATCTTGGTGCCGTCCAGTTTGGCTTCGAAGGTGATGCAGCCGCTCTTGAGCTTGGTACGTTCCCGCGCTTCGGCGAGGCGGGCGTCGAAACCTTCAAACTGCAAGGGGTTGGTGGCTTCCACTTCGCCGTTGAATTCGCGGACGGAATCCTCGTCGAACACGTTCTTGACGAACCACTGGTATTCCATCGGGAAGTGGTGGCCGCACCACGTGCAGACGCCCGCGAATTCGCCGTACAGATCCGGAGACCACAGGTCGAGGCAGCCATGCGTGCCGGCATTCGGGCAGGTGATGGCGCGGTCTTCCTTGGCGCGGGGGCTGATGTACGTCCATTTGCCCTTGCGGGATTCGCTTTCCTCGTCCCAGTCGGAAAGCGTGGTCAGGTTGCGCACGGTTTCCGGTTCGATGGAAGGGCGCTGATCTCGCGGGATGCGGCAGAAGGGCGCGGTCAGGCGGCGCTTCAGCAGGTGCATCTCGGACGTCATTTCGTCCATCAGATAGGCGAACTTGCGCTGATGCTTGGTGATGAGCGCATATTTGATGCGGGCGGAGATGTTGCCCCACGACTCGCGCATACTGTTGCGCATCTTGTTGAGGAAGGGGCGGCGGTCGATGTAGGCCCCGCGCGACAGGCGGAGGAATTTTTTCTGGCGGCGCAGGACAAGGCGTTCGCGGGCTCCCTGGCTGAGGTGCCAGCGGATATACATCTCGTCGAGGTTGATGTCGTCGCGGCTCATGCGGCGGAGCAGCGCGCCGCGGAACATGCCCGAGCGCACGGACAGGACGGTCTCGTCGGTGGCCCGGATGATTTCCTGCCGCAGGGTGCGGAAGAAGTCGTAATGGTACGGGCGCGCGCCGAGGCTGGGTTCCTGAATGACCCTGTCGATGTAGCCGAACTGGAGGTTGTCCTCGGCTGTGATGTGCAGCTGGGTGGCGCAGCGCTCGATGAGCTCGGGCGTGGCGCGCTGGCCGGGCTTCAGGCGGCCTTCGATGGCAGCAGCGCCTTCGGGGGAAATGACCGAGTAGTAGCCGTGCGAGAGCATGAGGCGGCGGTCCGCCAGCGAAATGGCTTCGGCGCCGCCGGAACCGCCTTCGGAGAACACGGCGACCATAGGCACGGTGAGCCCGGCCATTTCATAGAGGTTTTTCGCAATCTGCTGTGCCGCGCCGGGCGTGTCCTCGATGGGGAAGGAGCCGGGCGTGAAGACATAGGTATGGATCGGGATGCCTTCGGTTTCCGCGACCTTCATGTACTGGAGGGCTTTGGAGTTGCCCCACGGCTTGACGGAGCCGCCGTTGCGGAATTCCTCGCCGTGGCCTTTTTCCTGGCCGATGACCATGATGAGCTGGTTGTAGGTCTTCTTGCCGCGGCGGCGGGTGATGGTGGCGCGGGCGATGAGCATACTCGGATCGATGCTGTGCTCTTCCTGTCCGCCGATTTCCGTGAAGTTGTCGTACACGTTTTCAAGGATGTCACGCAGGCAGATACGCTGCGGGTGGCGGACGATGCGCACCTTGTCCATGGGCTGGATCTTCGTTTCCAGCTTGCGCTCCATGAACGTGAACAGTTCTTCCAGCGTGGTGAGCTCCGCGTCCGGATCGGACTGGATGCCTTCCGTGGCGCGGCGGAAGAATTCGTTCAGGCGGTTGTGCAGCAGCTCGATGTCTTCCGGGTGCTTGCCGTCAAAGATATCCCGGATATAATTGAGGCGTTCGCTCAGATGATGTGCTCTTTTTTCGATATCCATGCTGTATCCAGTAATCCGCTAGAAGCGGAGAATGCGGCCCGTGTTGGCCCGGAGGAAGTTGACGTTGGACTTCAGTTCGCCGGACTGGTTCTCACCCTGCAGGGTCAGCTCGTCGAGGAACTGCATACCCCGTTCCTTGGCCTGTTCGAGGTTTTCGCCCCAGATGATGGCAAGCGCGAGGTTCGGGTCGAATTCCGTGGGGATTTCGTACGACTCGTCCGTGGGCACGTGCGTGTGCATCTTGAGCCAGGGATGGCTCGGCCAGCCGAAGGCGTCGATACGGCCGACCCACGGCGTGAAGCGGTTGTCGGGATCTTCGGCGATGAGGCGGTATTCGATGCCCACGCCTTCAAAGGTGATGTCTTCCTGCGTATAGCCGAGGGGTTCGCCGAGGCCGATGCGGATCTGCTCGGCGATGATGTCGACGTCGCCCTGTCCCTTGACCTTGGAAATGCGGGCGGAGACGCCGTTTTCCACCTGAATGCGGGTGTTCACTTCCATGAGGAAGGGGCTGCCGTCCTTGGTGACGATCCATTCCCATGTGCCCACGTTGTCGTAACCGACCTTGCGGGCCAGCGCGAGGGAGTGGCGGGTGATGTCTTCCAGCAGCTTGTCCGCGTCGAAATCGTATTCGATGGACGAGGAGTCGAAGCCGGGCGCGACTTCGATACGCTTCTGGAGGCCGGTGGACTGGATCGAGCAGTTGCGGGTGCCGAAGTGGACCGGGTTTTTGCCGCTCCGGTCGGAGACGATCTGCACTTCAAGGTGGTTGAAGCCGCAGATGCGCTGTTCGATGAGCACGCCTTCGTCCTTGAACTGGCGGAGCGCGTAGTTGCGGATACGCCGGTACACGGAGCGGAACTGATCGATGTCGTACACTTCCTCAATGCCCATGCCGCCGCCGCCCGCGGAAGCCTTGACGAGGACCAGCGGGCGGGTGATGCCCTGCTGGAGCTGGAAGTCGTAAAGGCTCCTGGCGATTTTTTCGGCTTCCATTTCGTCGTAAATGGGGCGGTCGGAACCGGGAACCGTGGGCACGCCGAGGCTGCGGGCAAGGCGTTTGGTATTGATTTTATCGCCGAGCTCCCGGATGACCCGCCATGAGGGGCCGATGAAGATCAGCTTGCGTTCTCTGGTAGTGACCCGGCGGGCGAAGCGGAAATCTTCCGCGAAGAAGCCGTAGCCGGGGTGAATGGCCGTGGCGCCGGCGTCGTCGGCGACGGACAGGATTTCGTTGGCGTCGTGATAGGAGGACACCTGATAGAGGGATTTTTCCCCACCAAGTTCTTTGGCGATGCGTACGTGACCGGAATGGATGTCCTCGGCCGTATGCACGCAAACGAATTCCAGGCCCAGTTTACGGCAGGCCTGAACGATGCGCACGGCGATTTCTCCTCGGTTGGCTACGAGGACTTTATGTTCTGTTTTCTCCACCGTTGTACCTCATGCATGATTTGTAGGCTTCGGAGCGGCGCGCTGCCCGTCGTCGGGCGACTGGCCCGGTATGGATTTTCTCCTGCTCCGTTCCCAGCTTGCAGATGCGGAGAGCTCCTGCGGGTCTGACAGTATCGCCTAAATCAGGGCCGTTAGCAATCGCTCTGCTAGGGGATTCAAGATTTTTTCGGAAAATGGAAGCCTTTTTGCATGGGCTAGCTTCCGGTTTCGAATGACTATTTCCGGAATACGCCCTTAGATGCGTAAAAAAAGTGTACGAACAGGGTTTACTTTTGGTATTGGTGACCCCATGTTGATGCCTGAATCGTTGCGCGTGCCTTCGACGGGCGTTCCGTTTGCCAGCGGGATGCGGCGGAGGGCGCTTCACTTTCTGCCCTGTAATGAGGAAATGGCATGGAATCGATGTCTGTATTGGAGCGTTTGTCCGAACTGTTGCCCGCCTTGCCGCCGGGCCTCATCGAAGCATGGGGCCAGCTTGTGCTGTTCGCCGTGCCGGTATGCTTATATCTCGCGGCTGTCGTTTTGCCTTTTGTGGTGCTCTACGGACTGATCCGCGCCCATTTCGGCAGGAGGAGCCTGCTGGAGCGCTGTTCCCGCCAGCAGGCGCGGTTCGCCAATTTTCTGAACTGGCTTTTCCTTGTGTGCTTCGTGGGCCTCGGGCTGTCCAAGGTCGTCCCCTACGAGACATTCCCCCCGCTGTATCAGGCGGGCCTGTACCTTTCGGCGGGCCTTCTGCTTGGGGGCACCATCATCTGGACCGTCGTGGTGGCGGCGTGGAAGCCGCTGCGCGGCTGGCCCGTGCTGCACGGTTTCCTCGCGTTTCTGACCGGAAGCAGCCTTGCCTGCCTCCCCATCATCGGGCTTATTCTGGGCCGCGTGGCCTTGCAGGGCACGGAGCTGCCGCAAGAGAACGACCTTCAGACGCTGATCGATCTTTTGCTGCCTTCCGCCAGCGATCCTTTCTGGCTGTACTTCGGGCTGATCCACTTCCTTGAGGTCGCCTCCGCAGGGGCTCTGGGGCTGTTCTGGCTTCTCGTCCGGCGGAAGATCGACGATTTCGGGCGCGACTACTACGTCTTCGCGGCCAACTGGTGCGGCGAGTGGGCCGCGTGGGGCGGCTGGTTCTCTCTGATTATGGCGGGGGTGCTGTGCTTCATGCTGCAAACGCAGGATCTGCTGACGCTTGAAAATCAGGGGGCGCTCCTGTTCGTCGCCGCGTTGTTTGCGGCGCTGCTCATCCCTTCCGTCATCTGGACCGTTATCGCCCGGAGCGCAACGCCGATGCGCCATAAGATCGGCATGATCTTCTCTCTCCTGCTCCTGATCGTCGCCATCGCCAACAGCGGCGTCCTCGTACTGCTGTAGCGGGCCGGGAAGAGCCTTTTACTGTTCCCCGCAAGAGGCCCCGTCCGTCTTCTCCCATCAACTACGCAGATCATCCACTTACGAGAATGAGAAAGCCCGTGCGGAACAGACCAGCACGGGCTTTCTTGCCTGTTACGGCAATACATTTGAACAGGGATTCGATAAACGCGAAAGTCTTTGGAGAGGAAGGGGGAGAGGTTTGGAGCTGTCTCTTATACACATCTCCGAGCCC
>OWIW01000121.1_pt1 | contig 63635 bp, 61 predicted proteins | sample 2433821 | NCBI WGS metagenome assembly OWIW01 (sample SAMN05065751, study PRJEB22554) | human gut metagenome | biome: ENVO:2100002; feature: ENVO:00000062; material: ENVO:00002003 | host: Homo sapiens | place: USA | reverse complement strand
CATACGAGATGAGCGAGTGTCTCGTGGGCTCGGAGATGTGTATAAGAGACAGCTGGAGGCCTACGCCACCGGCAGCAAGATCATCAGCACCGTCACCAGCGACGTCCCCACGGACGTCATTCTGGTCCTGGACCAGTCCGGCTCTATGGGGGATGATATGGAGCAGCTGGTCTACACGGCCTACTCCGGCAATGCCCGTCAGAACAGCGATCTCTATGAGAAGCAGGATAACCTCTGGTATAAGCTCTCCGATGGCAGCTATGTCGCCGTTACCGTCACCTCCCGGAACGACAGCATCCAATACACCCCCATCACCGACGGAAGAAATAACGAAGATTATGATTGGTGGTCCGGCTCAACGTACACAAATCTCTGGGATAACAAAGATGACCTTTACGCCAAGATCAATGGCGAATACCAGAAGGTCACCGTGAGTCGTTCCGGTTACGGAAACAACCGCACCTACACCTATACCCTCCCGGATGGCACGCAGATCGCATCCAGTCGAGGCGATGATGCAGCACCTGCCATCAGCAGCACAGACGATGGCTATCTCTATCTCGCATCCATCGATACCACTCAGACCGTCTATACCTACACCTATACCGATGCCAACGGCACGGTGCAGACCATCGGCACCTCCACAGGCGACAGCACCAACTTCACGGCTGCCACGCTTTACAGCCGCAGCACCACAGATAGCGGCATCACCCGTCTGGAAGCCCTGAAAAATGCCGCCGCCACCTTTGCAAATTCCGTGGAGGAGAAGGCCAAGGGCGCTGACGGCACCCTCGGCACCGAGGACGACATCTCCCACCGCATCGCCGTGGTGGGCTTCGCCAGCAAGTCCGGCTACGGCGACAACACGGAGCTGCTGTCCATCGCCGGAAGCAACAGCGGCAGCGTGGGCGTGGCCTATCACAACATCACCGACCAGAACCTCAAGGACGTTCTTCAGAAAGTGGACACCTCCGCCGGTCAGACTATGGTCTCCAACGCCATTGATGCTCTGGCCGCCAGCGGCGCCACCCGGACGGATCTGGGTCTGGACATGGCCCAGCGCATCCTCTCCGCCAACCCCGTGCAGCCTAACGAAAAGCGCAGCCGTGTGGTCATCGTCTTTACGGACGGCGCCCCCACCAGCTTCAACGGCTTTGAGAAGGATGTCGCCGACAACGCCATCACCTATGCCGGCACCATCAAGACCACCGGAGCCACCGTCTACACCATCGGCATCTTCGCCGGAGCCAACGCCGTCAGCGCCGGCACCGAGCCAAGCGGCGACCTCGATCAGAACAGCAAGTCCATGAACAGCGCCTGCAACTGGTTCATGCAGCAGGTGTCCTCCAACAACGGCACGCCCCGCACCCCCAGCTACTACTTGTCTGCGGCGGACGCCGGTTCCCTCAGCAGCATCTTCCAGCAGATTTCCGACAACATCGAGACCGGCGGCTCCTCCTCCACCCTGACGGAGGGATCCGTAGTCCGGGATATCATCTCCCCCCAGTTCACCCTTCCGGCCGGAAGCACCGCCTCTGATATCACGCTGGAGACCTACGCCTGCACCGGTAAGGACGGCGACACCTACACATGGCGCCAAAACGACACCGCCATGGGCGCCACTGCCGCGATAGACGGCAATAGCGTCAGCGTCACAGGCTTTGACTTCTCCGAGAACTACGTGGGTACCGTCACCAATCACGGCAGCGTCAGCTACCGGGGTCATAAGCTGGTCATCCGCTTCAGCGTCAAGCCTCAGCCCGGCTTTCTGGGCGGCAACAATGTCCCCACCAACGCCGGGGCCGGCGTCTATGAAAACAAAGACTCCGAGACCCCTGTCCGGGAGTTCCCCCAGCCCACGGTAAACGTCCCCATCCAGCCCGTCACCGTTGCAGCGCAGGACTATAACGTCTATCTGCTGGGCGGTCTCACTGCCAGCCAGCTGCAAAGCGTCTCCACCGTGCAGGTGGGCAGCATCTCTCTGGATCTGACCAAGGCCACCGACTCCGATCGCCCCTACGGCTTGGAGCCGTGGCAGACCGCCTACGTGGATATCACCGTCTCCATCACAGGCCCGGACGGCAGCCCCGTCACCGACCTGGCCCAGCTGCGAGCGGACACCTCCTACGCCGTCTCCGTCACGGTATCCCCCAAAACGGAGCCGCAGGCGGATTCCAGCGGCACACCGGCCGCCAAACAGAGCGGCAGCGCCACCGGCAAGGTCAACGTCTTTAAGCCGACGCTCACCTACGAGGACGGCACCGTCTACTACGGCGACACCTTCGATAGGGCCACGCTGCCCGGTTACCGCACCTCCACCAGCTGGTTCCACAATGGCACCGACGCTGCCACCGTATCCATGACCGGCGCCGAACCCAAGCTGAACTCTGCTTACAGCTACGACACCACCCTTCTGACGGACATCGTGAACACCAAGCAGGACATCCCCGTGAAGGCCACCATCTCCATCGGTGACACCAACATCACCGCCGATATCGCCTTCCTGCACACGAGCTGCGCCGGAGAGACCTGGAGCCACACCAGCGGCGACCCCGCCTTCCTGCTCCACGTCAGGACCTGCACCCTGACCGTCACCAAGACCGGCGGCGCTGACGGCGAACCCTATGTGTTCAACGTCTGCCGCAACGGCGATCTCTACACCCAAGTCACGGTGGTGGGCAGCAGCAGTGTCTCCCTCTATGAGCTTCCGGTGGGCAAATACACCATTGCGGAGGACACCGGCTGGAGCTGGCGCTATGACGCCGCCTACGACCCCGATAAGCCGGACGGCTGCACCCTCACCGCCGGCCACAATAGCGGCAGCATCACCTGCACCAACACCCTGAAGAATGACCGCTGGCTCAACGGCTTCAGTGATGTTATCGCCAATATCTTCGGGATCCGACACTGAGAAAGGAGGAACTGTTTGTGGCACGCAGAAAATATCCTTCGCCCCGGAAGCCGGGTGCGCTGCTTCTGACGCTGGTTCTGCTGGCGCTGGCCCTCACCGGCGCCACGCTGGCGTATCTCATCACCCATACGGACCCCGTCCCCAACCGGTTCACTCCCGCCCATGTGTCCTGCACCGTCACGGAGGACTTTGACGGCACGACCAAGAAGAACGTCAACGTCACCAACACCGGTGACATTGACGCCTACCTCCGGGTGAAGCTGGTGACCTACCGGGTCAATGACGACGGCCAACACATCGGCGGCACGGCAGCCATCCCCGCCTTCACCCCCGGCGACGGCTGGGTAAAGTATGGCGACTATTACTACTGCACCTACCCCGTGGCCCCCGGTCAGCAGCCCGAAACCCCGCTCATTGACAGCCTGACCCTCACCGGCAGCTACAACGATGCCGACGGCGGCAAGCAGGCGCTGGAGATCATGGCGGAGGCGATCCAGAGCGCCCCGGAGGAGGCTGCGGGGCAGGCTTGGGGCGTCACCATCACGCCGGGCCGAGTGGCCCGGTATCAGTAAGGAGGGAACGGCATGAAACGAAAAAACATCTGTTCTCTGGCGTTGACGCTGCTGATGCTCCTGTCCTGTCTCTGCGCCGCCTACGCCGATACCGGCTCCGTCACCTATGACGGCGACGCTCAGAGCTTCGTGTTCCTTCCCGGCAGCGACTACTCCCCCTCCGACCTGTTCCCAGACTTTAAGGGCGTCATGCCCGGCGACCGGCTTACCCAGACCCTGCGTCTGCGAAACGACAGCGGCCATCGGGTGCGGCTGTACCTGCGCTCTCTGGGGTCCGAGTCCGGTTCCGAGGAATTTCTCTCTCAGATGACCCTGACGGTGCAGGCTCCCACCTCCACCCTTTTCGATGCCCCTGCCCATGAGACGGCTCAGCTGACGGATTGGACGGAGCTGGGGACCATCGCCCCCGGCGGCGATCTGGAGCTCACCGTGACCCTGAACGTCCCCCTGACCATGGGCAACGATTTCCGATCCGCTATTGGCTGTCTGGACTGGCAGTTCAAGGCCCAGGAGCTGGAGGACCCCACGCCCCCCACCGGCGACGTCTACGCTCCCCTCCTGTGGCCGCTGATGGCCACGCTCTCCGTGGGCGGCATCGCCTTCCTCCTGAGCCGCAGAAAGCACCGGGAGGAGCCGTAATTTCCCGCATGAAAAGAGACTGCCGAACCCCGTTCGGCAGTCTCAGCGTGTCAAAAAAGCCTCGCAGAGTTTGCCGCCCGCAGGCGGCAAAGAAGTAAAATCATTTTCTCTCACGACATGTGCGTGAGAGAAAATACTTCTCAGGCTGCAAGTGTGGAATTTGTGTGCCATAGGCGCACAAATTATGCACGCAGCAGACTGCAAGCCTTCTGTCGGAAAACCCGGAGGGTTTTCCGACAGTCTCAGACTGCCGAACCCCTTCGGCAGTCTCTTTTTCCGTCTATCTCCCTGTCAGGGGCATGGGAAAGCCCAGCCACGGGGTCTCCTTGGGCGGCAGTTTGGAAAACCGCATGGCCGCCCCGGTCTGCGGATGGGTAAACTCCAGCCGCCACGACCACAGGGCGATGCTTTCCCCTTCCTCTCCCCCGCCGTATTTCCGGTCCCCCGCCAGCGGAAACCCACGGGAGGCAAACTGCACCCGAATTTGATGGGTCCGCCCGGTGTGCAGCCGGATACGCACCAGTGACAGCCCCTCCCGGCTCCCCAGCACCTCATAGGACAGCTCCGCCGGGCGCACGTTCTTCCCCGGCTCCGCCGCCACATAGGTACGCCGCCGGACGGGATCCCGCCCCAGCAGGTCCGTCATCACGCCCCCCTCCGGCACGCCGTGGACCACCGCCAGATACTCCTTGCCGAAGGTACGGCTGCGGAGCTGCTCCGACAACAGGGAGGCCGCCTTGGCCGACCGGGCGTAGACCATCAGCCCGCTGACGGCGGCATCCAGCCGGTGTACCGTGCGGATGCAGGGGGTCCCCAGCTCCTGCCGCAGCAGCTGGGGCATCCCGCCGGGCTCGTCGGTGCTCAGCACCCCGGCAGGCTTCACCGCCACCACGATGCGTGGGTCTGCGTAAACGATCTCCATGGGGCATCTCTCCCTTACCATTCATCTTCTATCCCCTATCCTACCACATCCCGTCTCCGCTTGCAAGAAAGCCCTTTCCATCTGCCGTCAGGCGTGCTATAATGGCACCAAACCATCAGAATACAGGAGGGGATCGCCGTGAAAAAGACCGTTTTGAGGAAATATGCCCAGCTGATCGCCGCCTCCGGCGTCAATGTGCAGCCGGGTCAGGAGGTATTCATCGCCGCCGATCTGGATCAGCCGGAGTTTGTGAAGCTGCTAGTGGAGGAGTGCTATAAGCGCAAGGCCAAGAAGGTGGTGGTGGACTGGAGCTATCAGCCCCTGCAAAAGCTCCACTACCGCTATCGGACCCTGACCACCCTCTCCAAGCTTGATAACTACGAGGAAGCCCGCTGGCAGCACTATGTGGATACCATCCCCTGCCGCATCTACCTGCTCAGCGAGGACCCCGACGGTCTGAAGGGCATCGATCAGGAGAAGATGGCCAAGAGCCAGCAGCGGCTGTACCCCGTCATCAAGAAATACCGGGATCAGATCGAGAATAAGTACCAGTGGTGCATCGCCGCCGTCCCCGGCGCCGCATGGGCCAAGAAGCTGTTCCCGGAGCTGCGGACCAGTCAGGCCATCGAGAAGCTGTGGGAGGCCATCCTGTCCACCAGCCGGGTGGACGAGGACCCCGTGGCGGCATGGGAGGCCCACAACAAGGACCTCCATGACCGGTGCCGGTACCTCAGCGGTCTGGGCATCCGGGAGTTGCGCTACAAGAGTGCCAACGGCACGGACTTCACCGTGGGCATGATCCCGGAGGCGCAGTTCTGCGGCGGCGGCGAGACCAGCCTGCAGGGCGTCTTCTTCAATCCCAACATCCCCACGGAGGAGTGCTTCATCTCCCCCATGAAGGGCGTGGCCGAGGGCATTGTCTACGCCACCAAGCCCCTGAGTTATCAGGGCCAGCTCATCGACGGTTTCTGGATCCGCTTCCACGAGGGTAAGGCGGTGGAGTGGCACGCCGAGGTCAACAACGACCTGCTGACCAAGCTCATCACCATGGACGAGGGCAGCTGCTATCTGGGCGAGTGTGCGCTGGTTCCCTTTGACTCCCCCATCAACCGGACGGGCCTGCTGTTTTATAACACCCTCTTTGATGAAAACGCCTGCTGCCATCTGGCGCTGGGCATGGGCTTTGCCGATACCATCCGGGACTTCCAGAACAAGACGCTGGAGGAGTGCCGGGCGCTGGGTGTCAACGACTCCATGATCCACGAGGACTTCATGATCGGCTCGGCGGACCTCTCCATCGATGCCGTGTGCGACGGCGGCAAGGTGGTCCCCATCTTCCGCAATGGCACATGGGCTTTTTGACCGCCGCCTTTTTCAGAGACTGTACCCTGTTTTTGCAAAGAAGGATCAGGAGAAAGAAAATGGATGATGCGTTCATCCAATCATTGCAGATAACCCAAGGGAGGGAGGAGCGCTGCTCCTCCCTCCCTTGGGTTTGCTTTTCGTTTTTTATGCTGTTTTTTCTCTTCCACGAAATTTTTTCTCCCAACGGAGGATCTTCCACCGCAGAAAAAAATCCTCCGTGGGAAAATGGCTCACCGACGGGACAAATTTTTCTATGTGGAACAAGTCCCGGTTTGGGAGACGGCGGCGTGTCCCATGGGACAAAAACGGTATGTTTTCGGACGTCAGGTCCCGGTCCGATATGGGGCGAGTGGACGTCCAAAAAATGTCCAAGCTCTCAGCGCTGATACTCAAATTCCAGATCGTACATGGAGACGATATCCCCGTCCTGGATCCCCATCTGCTCCAGCTGATCGAACAGACCCGACTGGCGCAGAACCTTATCGAAGTACATCCGGCTCTCATAGTCGGAGAAATTGATGTTGCCCATGAGCCGCTGGAGCCACGGCCCCTCCACCAGCCAGGTGTGGTCATCCCGGTGGATATCCAGCGGGGCGGTGGTATCCACCTCCGGCGGGCGGGGTACATACTCCGGCTCATAGACAGTCACCGGCGGCAGCTCCGCCAAGCGGCGGGCGATGGCCTGCACCAGCTCACGGGTCCCCTGGTGGGTGGCGGCGGACATGGCCATGAACTCATAGCCCGCCTCCTGCACATGGGAGCGGAAGGTCTCCAGCTGGTCAGGGTCCGCCAACAGATCCGTCTTGTTGGCCACCACGATCTGGGGCCGCTGGGCCAGCTGTGGGCTATACTGCTTCAGCTCGGCGTTGATGGCGTCAAAGTCCGCTATGGGGTCCCGGCCCTCGCTGCCGGAGACATCCACCAGATGCACCAGCAGACGGCAGCGGTCGATGTGCCGCAGGAAGTCGTGGCCCAGCCCGGCCCCCTCGCTGGCCCCCTCGATGATGCCGGGGATATCCGCCATAACGAAGGACACGCCCTCATCCACATACACCACGCCCAGATTGGGATAGAGGGTGGTGAAATGGTAGTTGGCGATCTTGGGATGGGCCTTGCTGACCACGCTCAGAAGGGTGCTCTTGCCCACGTTGGGAAAGCCCACCAGACCCACGTCCGCCAACAGCTTCAGCTCCAGCACCACGTCGTGGCTCTCGCCGGGAAGGCCCGCCTTGGCGAAGCGGGGTACCTGCCGGGTGGGGGTGGCGAAGTGCTGGTTGCCCCAGCCGCCCCGGCCGCCCTTGCAAAGAACGAAGGGCTCGCTGTCGGACATATCCTTGATGATCTCGCCGGTCTCGGCATCCCGGATGAGCGTGCCTCTGGGGACCCGGATGGTCAGGCTCTGGCCGTCCTTGCCGCTCTTGCGGCCGCCCTGGCCGTCTACACCGGGGGCCGCCACATATTTGCGCTTGTAGCGGAAGTCCATAAGGGTGGACATATTGTCATCCACCTGCACGATGATGCTGCCGCCGTCGCCGCCGTCGCCGCCGTCAGGGCCGCCGGCGGCCACGTATTTCTCCCGGTGGAAGGCCACGGCTCCGTTACCGCCGTTGCCGGCCCGGACGGTGATGCGGGCTTTATCGATGAATCCATTTGCCATAATGCTACCTCGTTTATCTGAAAATGTGTATTCTACTCCAGTATGTCCTATTTTAACGGAAAAACGCCCTACCGTCAAGGGCGGGGCGCAGGAGAAAACAGGTGCGGCCTGCGGGGAAAACTCTTGCAGATACACGAAAAGGAGGACAGGCGTTTGCCTGTCCTCCTTTTGAAGTCAGAAGGTAACTCCGTCAGCGGGGCTCATCGGAGAAGCGGATGACGTCATTGGGGGTGCAGCCGATGATGCGGCAGAGCTTTTCCAGCGTGACCATGGTGATGTTGCGGCCCTTTTTCAAAGCGTCCAGCGTCTTGTTATCCACGCCGCTCTTCAGCAGCTGGTACTGGGAGACGCCACGGCGCTGCATAGTTTCCCACAGGGGGCTGTAATCAAACATCACGGTCACCACCTTTCTTCTCAAATCATTATAGAAAGAAAAGCAGAAAAACCATATTGTGGATATATCCACAATATGGTAGAATAGAAAAGGGTGATTATTTTGGCTGATTATAAAGAGATGTATTTGACCATGATGCGGGCAGCTGAACAAGCGATCCATATTCTGATCGCCGCACAGCAGGCGTGTGAAGAAGCCTATTTGCAGGAAGATGCTCCCCATGTATTTATCTTGGAAAGTGAATCCGATAACGCAAAACAGGAGTAAGGAGGGCAGGCATTTGCCTGTCCTCCTGATTCCTGTTGGGTAAAGGATATACGGTTTTCATGCCAAGGGTGTTACTCCAGTGCGTCACGGCTCTCGAACACGTCACGAATGGAGCCGCTGCGGTCGATCTCCGGCTCCGGCTGGGGCTGCTTGCTCATTTGCAGCTCCTGCCACTTGGCCTTGTCGATGAGCAGCTGGCGGGGCTTGGAGCCCTCGAAGGGGCCGACGATGCCCCGCTCCTCCATCTGATCCACCAGACGGGCGGCACGGGAATAGCCCAGCTTCAGGCGGCGCTGGAGCATGGAGACGGATGCCTGTCCCGTTTCCAGAACCACCTCCACGGCAGCGGGCAGCAGCTCGTCGCCATCCTCCTGTGCCTCGGCGGGTTCGGCAGAGGTCTTTCCTCCGCCGCCCTTTTCCTTCTCCTTCACCGCCTGCTCGATCTTGTCCATGACCTCACGGGAGTACTCCGCCTCGCCGGTGGTCTTGACGAAGCCCACCACCCGCTCGATCTCCTCCGGAGTGATGAAGCAGCCCTGCACACGGGTGGGCTTTCCGGCCCCCAGCGGGGCATAGAGCATATCGCCCTTGCCCACCAGCTTTTCGGCGCCGGTGGTATCCAGGATGATGCGGGACTCCAGCGAGGAGGCCACGGCGAAGGCGATGCGGCTGGGGATATTGGCCTTCATCAGGCCGGTGATGACGTCGGAGGAGGGACGCTGGGTGGCGATGACCAGATGCATCCCGGCGGCACGGCCCATCTGGGCCACCCGGCAGATGGACTCCTCCACCTCCTTGGCAGCCACCAGCATCAGGTCTGCCAGCTCGTCGATGACCACCACCACCGTGGGCATGGTCTTGAGCTCCTCATCCTGTCGGGCCAGCGCATTATAGCCCGCCAGATCCTTGACCCCGTGCTCGGAGAAGAGCTTATAGCGCTTCATCATCTCGAACACCGCCCATTGCAGGGCTCCGGCGGCCTTTTTGGGGTCCGTCACCACGGGGATCAGCAGATGGGGAATGCCGTTATAGGGGGCCAACTCCACCATTTTGGGGTCCACCATGATGAAGCGGACCTCCTCCGGGGTGGACTTATAGAGGATGCTGACGATGAGGGAATTGGTACACACAGACTTACCGGAGCCGGTGGTACCGGCGATGAGCACATGGGGAAGCTTGCCGATATCCCCCACGATGCAGCTGCCGCCGATGTCCTTGCCCACGGCGAAGGCCACCGGGGACTTATGCTCCGTGAAGGTGCGGGACTCCACCACGTCCCGGATGCGGACGGGGGTGACGGCCCGGTTAGGGACCTCGATGCCCACCACGGAAATTTTATTGGGGATGGGGGCGATGCGGACGCCGCTGGCCCCCAGTGCCAGCGCAATGTCATCGGCGAGGTTGGTGATCTTGGACAGCTTCACCCCCTGCTCCAGCGTGAACTCATAGCGGGTGACGCTGGGGCCGTGGACCACAGCGCCGGGGCGGGCGTCCACACCGAAGCTCTGAAGGGTCTGTGCCAAGCGCTGGGAGTTGCTCCGCAGCTCAGCCCCCACCTCCGTATAGTTGTCGGCGGTATTCTCATCCAGAAGCGTGATGGGGGGATACTGGTACGCCTCCTCCGGCTGGGCCAGCTCCTGCTCCACCGCAGCGGTCACCTCCTCGGTGGCGTCCTGCACCTCCTGCGCCGTGACGGAAGGCTTGTCCGCTTCACGGGGCTTAGCCACAGGGGCGGGGGCAGCAGACGCTGCCGGTGGGGAAGTAACGGGAGCGGCAGGGGCCACGGGGGCGGCTTCCTCCGCAGGCTCCCCCCGCAGCACCTGATCCGGGGTGCGGACGGTGCTGCTCTTACGGGAGAAGAAGGGCTTCTTCTCCTTGGGGGCAAAGGCGGGTTCCTCCGGCCGGGGCTGCGGCTGCTTGGCGGGTGGCTCGTCGTCCAGAGGGATATCGATGGCGGCACGGCGGCGGGGCCGCTTCTCCGCCGGTCTCTCCTTCTCACGGACGGTGGGTGCTTCCTCCGGGATGTCCTCCCACTCCGCCTCCCGGCGCTCCTGCGCCCGGCGGACGGCGTCCTTAGGGGAGAAGTGCAGCGCCAGGCACAGGGCCGCCAGCAGCATGAGGAGGAACAGGATCAGAGACAGCACCTTGCCGAATACGGCGGAGAAGCCCACGGCCAAACCGCCGGACAGGGCGCCGCCGCTTTGCAGGGACCGGCCGGAGAGCCACAGTTCCCGCAGGCCGGTGAGGCCCGGCTCATAGGAGCGGGCGCACAGCAGCAGATGCAGGCCGCAGCCGGTGAGCACCGGCACCAGCAGCGTACATACGGAGCGCAGGGTGGCGGGGCGGTCCCGGTGGGTCAGCAGCAGGAGGCCCGTCAGCAGCAGGGCCGGGGCCGACAGCCAGTAGCCGTAACCCAGCAGCCCCTTCAGCAGGCCGCCGAAGAAGGTGATGAACAGGGCCTCCTCCTGAAAATAGGACACGACGGCGCACAGGGCCAGCAGCAGGCAGACACCGCCGGCGATCTCCCGGCCGTAGGTAGGGGCAGGAGGGGGCGGCGTGCGGGTATTCTTTTTTGCGGGTTGCGAGGTTTTCTTCTTTTTGGGTGCAGCAGCCATGCGGACTTCCTTTCGTGCAAGAGAACGGGTGTTACTTGACGGCGTTCAGAATGAGGGTAGCCAGACCGGCGGCCCAGCAATAGTAGGCGAAGGCACCGAAGCGGCCCTTGTCAGCGATCATCTTCAGCAGGCGGATGCACAGGTAGCCGGAGACGGCAGCCACCACCACGCCCGCCAGATACACCGGCAGTTGGCTCCAGTCCACGCCGCCGGTGAGGACATCCTTCAGGCTGAGGATATTAGCGCCCAGCACAGCGGGGATGGACAGCAGGAAGGAGAAGCGCACGGCAAACCTCCGCTCGAAGCCCACGAAGCAGCCGGTGGTGATGGTCATGCCGGAGCGGGAAATGCCGGGGACTGTGGCGATGGCCTGACTGACGCCCACCACCAACACATCCAGCACCGTGGCGCTGCGGGCATCCTTGCGGCCCTTGCGGGCCCGGTCGCTGAAAAACAGCAGGAAGCCGGTGACGATCAGGGCGGCGCCGATGAATACCATACTGTTCTTCAGGCCCTCCACCGTATCCTTGATAGGCAGGATGGCAAACAGGGGCAGCGTACCCAAAATGATCAGCAGGATCAGGCGGCGGGCCGGGGGTACCGGCGTAGGGGTGCTGTGGTGGACCAGATCACCGATGCCGCAGAAAAATTCCCGCACCATATCGCAGATGTCCTGCCAATAGGCCACGAACACCGCCACCAGCGTGCCCAGATGCAGCAGTACGTCATAGAAGGCGGGGACCTCGGCGTTGATGTTCAGCAGATTCTGGGCGATGGCCAGATGGCCGGAGCTGGAGATGGGCAGAAATTCCGCCACGCCCTGGATCAAGCCCAGAAGAATAGATTGCAGAAAGGTCATAGGTTTTCTCCTTATTTGAAGTTCTATCAGGGGGTATGGCCCCGTATTGTTGGAAGGGGTACGCTTTATCATACCACAGGCGGGCAAAAAATACCACCCCTTTTCCTCGACAATCTGCGGGATGGCCGCAGGAGCCATTCTTATCAAAGGAAAGAAGGCCCACCGGATGGCGGGCCTTCTTCACCGTGTGCGGTACACAGGGTCAGAATGTGACGGCCTGAAGCTCTTTCAGGCACTTCTGACACACGTTCTTCCCCCGAAACTCCGATACGCCCCGGCTGCTGTTGCAGAAAATGCAGTTGGGCCGGAATTTTCGCAGGACAATGGATGCGCCGTCCACGTAGATCTCCAGCGGATCACGCTCGGAAATATCCAGCGTGCGCCGCAGCTCCACGGGCAGGACGATGCGTCCCAACTCATCCACCCTTCTGACGATACCGGTTGCTTTCACAGTGATCTCCCCTTCTTTGCTCCTCAATTTTAGCGTCTCCGTGGGATTCGTTTATATTATGCCGTAAATTTACACACTTGTCAACCAAATGATAAAATCTGTCTGGATAGATGTAATAAAATATGTCGGGGCGGCGTATACATCCATGAGGTGACAAGGATGGCGATGGCGTGGATCTGGACGGGAATGGCTGTGGTCAGCGTGGTGTGCGGCGCCGTATACGGGCGCATGGAGGCCGTCAGTGCGGCGGCGCTGGAGGGGGCCGGGCAGGCGGTCCGGCTGTGTCTCTCCATGGCGGGGATGCTGTGCCTGTGGACGGGACTTATGGAGGTCATGGACCGGTGCGGGCTGTCCCGGCGGCTGGGACGGCTGTTCCGTCCGGTGCTGCGGCGGCTGCTGCCCCGGGCCAGCCGGGATCCGGAGACGCTGGCAGCGGTGACGGCCAATGTGTCGGCCAATCTGCTGGGGCTGGGCAACGCCGCCACGCCCATGGGTATCCGGGCAGCCTGCCGTATGGCACGGGGGACGGAGGGCGTGGCCAGCGACGAGCTGTGCCGGTTGGTGGTGCTGAACACCGCCTCCATCCAGCTGCTGCCCACCACGGTGGCCAGCATCCGGGCCGTCTGCGGCAGCGCTGCGCCGCTGGATATCCTGCCGGCGGTGTGGGTCAGCTCTCTGCTGTCGGTAACGGCGGGGCTGGCGGCGGCGAAGCTGCTGGAGCGGCTGGGAAGGCGGCGGACATGACGGACTGGGTGATCCCCTGTCTGCTGGCGGGGGTGGCGGCGGCAGCCATGGGGCGGAGGACCGATGTCTACGGCGCCCTCACCGACGGGGCGGCGGAGGGGCTGCGGGTGCTGGGGCGCATCCTGCCGGCGCTGGTGGTGCTGCTGTCGGCGGTGCAGATGTTCCGGGCCTCCGGAGCCATGGAGCTGCTGACGGGGCTGCTGTCACCGGTGCTGGAAGGGCTGGGCATCCCGCCGGAGACGGCGGTGCTGCTGTTGGTGCGGCCCGTCAGCGGCTCCGGGGCGCTGGCGGTGGGCAGCCAGCTGATGGAGCAGTACGGGCCGGACTCCTACATTGGGCGGGTGACGGCGGTGATGCTGGGATGCTCGGAGACGACGTTTTACACCGTGGCGGTCTACTACGGCGCTGCGGGCATCCGCCGCACCCGCCACACCGTCCCCGCGGCGCTGGCGGCGGATGCGGCGGCCTTCATCGCCGCCGCATGGGCGGTGCGGGTGTTCTTTCCGTAAGGCCGGCTCTCCCGGTGGTGGGGCAGAAAAAAGGAGGCTGGGGACTCGTAGTCCCCAGCCTCCTTTTGTATCTCGATTGTTTTTCAGGGCTTATCTGCCGATGGGCAGTCAGCGGTGTAGAGCTTCCACAGGCCACGCAGCAGCAGATCCTCGTCGTAGACGGCCTCCCGGCGGCACAGGGGCGCCACGAAACGGCCCAAGCCACCGGTGATCGCCAGTGTGCAGGGACAGCCCACCATGCCCACCATCAGATAAGCTCCGGCGCCGGCATAGCCGCCTGCTGCGCCCACTGATGGATGAGGGGCATGAAAAACAGTCGGCAGCCCAGCAGAAACACCCCCGTATTGACCAGCGGGGCGGCCAGAGCCGACAGCAGAATGGAAAGTCTCGGATACCATGGGTGCAGCCACCGGCAGCACAGGCCCGCCGCTGCGCCGCAGGCAATGCCCTTGCTCAGCACCGTCACAATGGCCCCTCCCGGATCTGCCGCCAGAAAGAGGCCGGCATCCCCCGACAGAAGCACCACGGCCCCGAATACCAGCCCCAGCCAGCAGCCCATGCCCCAGCCGTACAGGGCGGCGCCCAGCACAATGGGGATCAGAACCAGTGAGACGGAAAAGGGGCCGAAACGGATGGCGCTGCCCACAAGCCGGAGCACCGCAGCGATGGCGGCAAGGAGTCCGCCTCCTGCGATACACGGTGTGGTTTTTTCCATATGACTTTCCTCTGCTGCCGCTCCGCCGGGACGGATGCAGCGCATTTTTTTAATTTTTATATAGGTCGGGTCAGCGGCTCACCGGGCCGCTGCGGGGAAGGTGATGCGGATGACAGTCCCCTCACCGGGCTTACTGGTGAGGCGGATGTCGCCGTGGTGATACTGCACGGCGTGCTTCACGATGGAGAGGCCCAGCCCCGTGCCGCCGGAGGCCTTGGAGTGGCTCTTATCCACCCGGTAGAACCGCTCGAACACCCGGCTCTGGTGCTCCGGGGCGATGCCGATGCCGGTATCCGACACCGTGACGGAGGAGATCCCGTTCTCCGAGGACACCTGCACCTTTACGGCGCCGTCGGGGACGTTATACTTGATGGCGTTGTCGCAGAGGTTGAAGATCACCTCATACAGCAGCCGCCGCACGCCGATGACCGGGGCGTGGCCGCCGTCCACCGACAGGGACACCTGCTGCTTGGCGGCGGCATCCTGCAGGTTGGTCACGGCCTCCTGACTCAGGGCCAGCAGGTCCACCGTCTCCGTGGGCATGGCATCCCCCTCGTCCAGCTGGGACAGGCGGATGATATCCTCCACCAGCGTCACCATGCGGGAGGCCTCGTCGTGGATATGGCCCACAAAGCGGGGCATATCCTCCGGCTTCACCATGCCGCTCTGGATCAGCTCGGCGCTGCCCACGATGCCCTGCAGGGGGGTCTTCAGTTCGTGGGAGACGTTGGCGGTGAACTCCCGGCGGTTGCGCTCGGCGTACTCCTGCTCTGTCACGTCGAAGGCCAGCAGCACCGTACCTACCGTCTCGCCGCCGGACTGGATGCGGCTCGCATCCAGCTGGTACTCCCGGCCATTGCGCTGGCAGCGCAGTTGGCTGTGACCCTCCTTCCGGGCCGTCTCCAGCGCAAGGCTCAGTTCATGGCTGCGGTCCACCGTCAGGAAGTCCCGGCCCACACAGCCGTCGTCCGCCTGAAAGAGCCTGCAGGCGGCGTGGTTGATACTGAGCACCGTTCCTTTCTCGTCCAGCAGTACCAGACCCTCCTGCATACTGCCGGTGATCTGGGTGAACTCATCGGTCTTTTGCCGCAGGGTCCGCAGCTGGGCGTCGATCTCCTTGTGCTGGTAGTTGATGCGGCTCAGGAGAGGGGCCAGCTCCTCGTAGGCGTCGTTTTCCAGCGGGTGCTCCAGATCCAGCCGGTTCAGGGGGTCCACGATGCGGCGGGACAGTCGCCCGGCCATGAGTCCGGCGAAGATCAGCGCCGCCGCCAGCACCACCAGCATGGGCTGGAGCATTCCCAGCGCCAGCATCCCGGCGGTGGCACGGCTGACGGAGATACGCAGCACCGTGCCGTCCGTCAGGCGGCGGGCCACATACAGGGTCTGCTGCAGAAGGGTATCGGAGTAGCGGCTGGATTCGCCGCTGCCGTTTTTCAGGGCCTCCTGCACCTCCTGACGGCCGGCGTGGTTCTCCATGGAGGCCACGTCCACCACCTGCGTATCATACAGCACCCGGCCGTCGGAGGCGATCCACGTCAGGCGGAACCGCTCCGCCGGAAGGCGCTCCAGATAGGCCGTACCGCCGTTTTCCACGCCGCTGACGGCGAGGCTCAATTCATCCTGTAATTGCTGCTCCTGCACACCGCCGAAGTAGCTGTACAGGCAGCCGGTCATGATGACCATGCCCGCCGCCAGCACTACGCCCGCCACCAGCAGAATGGAACGGAAAATTTTTCTTGTCATGCGCCTACCTCCAGCCGGTACCCCACATTCCGCACGGTCTGGATCATGCTGCCGCAGCTGCCCAGCTTCTGGCGCAGGGTGCGGATGTGCATATCCACCGTCCGGGTCTCGCCGCAGTAATCCATGCCCCAGATCTCGTTGAACAGCTGGTCCCGTGTGAAGGCCATGCCCGGATGGGACAGAAACAGCCGCAGCAGCTCAAACTCCTTATAGGTCAGCGTCACTCGCTGACCCTCCACCGTGACGATGCGCTCCTCCGGGTGCAGTACGATGCCCCCGGCCCGCAGCACCGGCTCCTGCTCCGTCCGGCAGCGCCGCAGCACCGCCTTGACGCAGGACACCAGCTCCATGACCCCGAAGGGCTTGGCCAGATAGTAGTCCGCCCCCAGATCCAGACCCTGTATCTTGTCGTACTCTGCGCCCTTGGCGGTGGCCATCACCACCGGGATGCGCCGCAGGGTCGCCGAGGCCCGCATCCTGCGCAGCAGCTCCATGCCGTCCACGCCGGGGAGCATCACATCCAGCACCACCAGCTCCGGCTGCTCCTCCGTCTGGAGGGCCTGCCAGAAGGCGGCACCGTCGGCAAAGCCACAGGCCTCGAAGCCGGTGGAACGCAGGGCGTATACTTCGATATCCCGGATACTGGCATCGTCCTCCACGCACCAGATCATGCTATCCCTCCTTGTGCGTACCGGTGACGGAGAAAATCACCCACTGGGCGACGTTCACCGCATGGTCCCCGATGCGCTCAAAATATTTGGCAATCATCAGCAGGTCCACCGCCCGCTCCCCCTCACCGGGGTCTGTGGTCATGCGGCGGATCAGCGTATGCTTCACCCTGTCGAACCAGTCATCCACAATATCGTCCTCTGCGATGACTTTTTCCGCCAACATTGTATCATGTTTCACGTAGGCGTCAACACTTTCCGTCACCATTTTTATGGTGGAAGCGGCCATATCCCGCAGCAGCTCCTCCCCCTCGTTGACCTGACCGCTGATGACGATCTCGGCAATATCCTCCGCCTGATCCCCGATGCGCTCCAGATCCGTGATCATTTTCAGGGCCGCCGAGATCTGCCGCAGATCCCGTGCCACCGGCTGCTGCTGCAAAAGCAGCTTCAGGCACAGGGACTCGATGTCCCGCTCCTTGCGGTCGATCTCCGTGTCCAGCGGGGCCACCTGACGGGCCAGACTGCCGTCTCCCAGCGATTTGACCGCCAGAGCGATGCTCTCCTCGCACAGTGCGCCCATTTCGATGAGCTCCCGCTCCAGCTGGGCCAGCTGTTCATCAAACCGGCTTCTCATTATCCGAACCTCCCCGTGATGTAGTCCTCTGTCCGCTTCTCCGCCGGGGCGGAGAACACCTGCTCCGTGACGCCGTACTCCACCAGCTCACCCAGCAGGAAGAAGGCCGTGTGGTCGGAGATACGCACCGCCTGCTGCATATTGTGGGTGACGATGACGATGGTATAGCGCTCCTTCAGTTCCATGGTCAGTTCCTCGATGCGGGAGGTGGAGATGGGGTCCAGTGCGCTGGTGGGTTCGTCCATCAGCAGCACCGCCGGCTCCACCGCCAGCGCCCGTGCGATACACAGGCGCTGCTGCTGGCCGCCGGAAAGGCCCAGTGCATTCTTCTTCAGCCGGTCCTTTACCTCATCCCAGATGGCGGCGCCCCGCAGGGAGCGCTCCACCAGCTCGTCCAGTCTGGCCTTGCTGCGGATGCCGTGGGTCCGGGGGCCGTAGGCGATGTTGTCGTAGATGCTCATGGGGAAGGGATTGGGTTTTTGAAACACCATGCCGATCTCACGGCGCAGGCGGCACACGTCCGTCCCCGGCGCATAGATATCCTCGCCCCGATAGCGGACCTGGCCGGTGATCTTCACCCCCGGCACCAGATCGTTCATGCGGTTCAGGGTTTTCAGAAATGTGGACTTGCCGCAGCCGGAGGGGCCGATGAAGGCGGTGATGCTCTTCTCCGGGATGTCCATGGAGACGCTGTGCAGCGCCTGATGAGCGCCGTACCACAGGTCCAGATCCTTCACTTGCAGAATGGGGTCCATTGTCGTTCACTTCCTTTTCAGCTTCCGCCCGATGATCCCGGCGGTGAGGTTGATGAGCAGGGTCAGCACCATGAGGATGGTGGCGATGGAGAAGGCCAGCGCCGTCTCGCCGCCCTCGGTGGCGTAGACGTACAGGGCCACCGTCAGGGTGGCGGAGGAGGTGTGCAGGGAGTCAAAGAGACTCACCAGCGCCATGCCGAAGCCTGCCGTATACAGCAGGGCGGCGCTCTCCCCCACGATGCGGCCGATGGCCAGAATACAGCCGGTGACGATGCCGTCCACCGCTCCCGGCAGCACCACCGTGCGGACCATGTGCCATTTGCCGGCACCCAGCGCCAGCGCCCCCTCCCGGTAGGACTGGGGGACGGTCTTCAGGCTCTCCTGCGTGGTGCGGATGATGGTGGGCAGGATCATCATCACCAGCGTCAGGCCGCCGGCCAGAATTCCCGCCTGAAGGCCCAGCTTCTGCACGAACAGCATCATGCCCACCAGTCCGAAGATGATGGAGGGAATGCCCGTCAGTGTCTCGGCGGCGAACTCGATGATGCGGACCAGCCGCCCGCTGGCGGCGTACTCCGTCAGGTAGATGGCGGCGCCTACACCCAGCGGCAGCACCACCGCCATGGCCACGAGAATGATATACAGGGTATTCAATAGGTTGGGCAGGATGCCCACGGTATTGCGGATATAGCTGGTCTGGCCGGAGATCAGCTGCCAGCTGAGGCCCGGCACGCCACGGTAAAAGATATAGCCGATGAGAAAGATCAGCAGGGCGCAGGTCAGTCCGGCACACAGCCACACCAGCCCCCGCATCCCGCCGTTATACAGTCTCCGGCGAAGCGTCCATTGCTGCTTCATGGCTCAGTCCTCCTTCTTGCGTTTGATGCAGACATTCAGCAGGACGTTGATGAGCATGATGAACAGAAACAGCACCAGCCCGATGGAAAACAGCGCCTGCTGATACAGGCTCCCCACGGCGGCATCGGACATTCCGGAGATGATGCCGGTGGTGAGGAAGCGCACCGAGGTGAAAAGCCCCGGCATATTGGCCACGTTTCCGGCCACCATGATGATAGCCATGGCCTCTCCGATGGCACGGCCTACGCCCAGCACCACCGCCGCCGCCACGCCGCTGCGGGCGGCAGGCAGGCTCACCCGGAAGTAGGTCTCCGTCTCCGTGGCGCCCAGTGCCAGACTGGCCTCCTCATACTCCCTCGGCACGGCCTGAAGGGCCGTCTCCGCCACGTTGATGATGGAGGGCAGCACCATAACCGTCAGCACCAGAATGGCCGCCAGCAGGCAGGCCCCGGAGCCAAGACCGAAGGCACGGCGGATGGCGGGGACCAGTACGATCATGCCCACCAGACCGTACACCACCGACGGGATGCCCGCCAGCAGCTGCACCGCCGTGCGGATCACCGCCGCCAGACGGGGCGGGGCCGCTTTGGCCAGAAAGATGGCAGTCATCAGACCCACCGGCACTCCCAGCAGCAGCGCTCCCGCCGTGCCGTAGACAGAGGTGAGGATGAAGGGCAGGATGCCGAATTGCGGGCCGGTGGTGGCGTTGGTAGGCGCCCACACCTTGCCGAAGAGGAAGTTGGTCAGTCCGATCTCCCGGATGGCCGGCAGGCCGGAGATCACCAGATACACGCTGATGCACAGCACGAAGCCCACCGCCACGATGCCGCACAGCAGGAAGATCAGGTGGATGGCCTGTTCCATGGCTTTGCGGGTGCGGAGACTTTTGCCTGCTGTCCGCTTCATAGAGTTCTCCTTTCCCGATGACGGGGAAGCCCCCTCATCCGCCGCAGCAGGTGAGGGTCCCCCGATTCGTTTTTACTTGGCGGTAGGCACGGCGCCCGCATTCTGAATGAGGGAGGCGGCGTCCTTGGAGGTGGCGAAGTCGAAGAAGGCCTGCGCCGCCGGGGACAGGGTCGTGCCGTCCTTGGTCACCAGCACGAAGGGCCGCTGAATGGCGTAGCTGCCGTCCAGCACGGTGGACTCGGTGCAGGCCACACCGCCTACGGTGACGGCCTTCACGGTGTCCTTGCCCTCCACAGCGGAGAGGGAGGCATAGCCGATGGCGTTGGGGTTGCCGGCCACGGCCTCGATGACGCCGCCGGTAGAGGTCAGCTCCTGATCCAGCTTGCAGGAGTCCTTGGTCCCGGTGATGGACTCGAAGCCGTCACGGGTACCGCTGCCGGACTCACGGCCGTGCAGGAGATGGCGCCGGGGTCGCCGCCCACCTCACTCCAGTCGGTGATCTCACCGGTGAATATCTTGGCGATCTGCTCCACGGTCAGGTCCGCGACCTTGCTCTGGGCATTGACAATGACGGCGATGCCGTCCAGTGCGATGACCGTCTCGGTCAGGCCGTCGGCCTTCTCCTCGTCCTTCAGGCTGCGGGAGGCCAGACCGATGTCCGCCGTGCCGTTCTTCACGGCCTCGATGCCGGAGCCGGAGCCGGTGGGATCATAGGTGACGGTGACGTTCTTGTGGTCCGTCATGAACTGCTCCCGCAGAGCGCCGATGACCTTGTCCATGGAGGTGGAGCCGTTGGTGGCCACGGAACCGCTGAGCTCGGTGGTCTGATTATTGTTAGGGGTGTTGTTGTCGTTGGTGTTGCCGCTGTTTTTGCTGCCGCAGCCGGCCAAAAGAGCCATGACTATAACGGCGGCCAGCAGGATACTGATGATCTTTTTCATATGAAGATCTCCTTTCGTTTTTCATGTTTGGACTTGCTTTCTTGCTACAGTCCCCATGATAAAAGGGCGGTGTAAAGGGCAAAAGTCTCCTCGTGTAAAATCTGCGTAAAAAAGCAGCCGGGGGATTTTTTCAACAAAAAGAAGGAGCGCCGGAAAAGGCAAAGGCTTTTCCGGCGCTCCTTCCAACGAAAGGACACCTAATGGTATATAGTTTATGATATCTCAGGCCCGGCGCACGGCGGGGACGGCATGACGGGGCAGCAGGGTGATGCCCTTCTTCTCCGCCAGCTGCCACAGCTGCGGTACCAGCAGGCTCAGCAGGATCAGAGCGATGCCGCACATTCCCATGACGCTGATGTGCTCCCGCAGCACGGCGGCACCCAGCAGGGTGGCGCAGGCGGGGCTCAGAGCGCAGAACAGGCCTGCACGCTGGGCGGTGGTGTGGCTCTGGGCCACAGGCTGGAGGGTGAAGCCGAAACCGGTGCAGATGACGGCAAGGCCGGCGATCATCAGCCACTGGGTACCGGACTGGGGCAGGTGGGGCGCCTCGAACACGAAGGAGGACACCAGCGCCAGCAGGCCCAGCGTACCCACCTGAACGATGCCCAGAGTCAGGGGATCGTCCTCGTGGGAGAAGCGGTCGGTGGTGATGATGGCTGCGGCATACAGCACGGCGGCCATGACCGCCAGCACCATACCGGGGGTGAAGCCGCCGGACTGGCCGGTCAGCAGTGCCACGCCGCCGATGGCCACCAGTGCGCTGACGGCGGTGGCGGCCTTGGGCAGCTTATGCCGCAGCACGGCCTCCGCCATGGGTACCAGAATGATGGCGGTATTCTCCAGCAGGGAGACAGTGGAGGAGGGGGTGCTCTTGAGCCCCGTCAGCTCCGTGGAGAGCATCAGGAAGAACAGAGCGCCCATGATGGCGCCACGCACCAGCGTATGGCGCTTGATGTGGCGCAGGCGCTTGAAAAACACCACCGCCAGCAGCACAAAGGCCATCAAAAACCGGGCCGCCAGCAGGTTGAAGATCCCCATGCCGTTCATGGCGATCTTGCTGAACAGAAGGGACGTAGCCCGTGCTGCGATAACTGCCGCCAAAAGGATCTCCGCTTTTTTCTGAGTCATGATGCCTGTTCCTCCGAAGGTTTCTGTCCGTTCTTGATCGGGGGTTTCTCTCCTACCCTTGACAGAGTATAGCACTTGGTGTATCCTTGCGTAAAGCGATACTATTTCAAATTTTGTTTGACAAAATGTCAAATAAGGAGCGAAATTTCATGGACACCGAAAAATGCCGGGTTTTGCTCACCGTGCTCCACGAGGGGAGCCTGTCCGCCGCCGCCGAGGCGCTGGGCTACACCCCCTCCGGCATCAGCCGGTTGGTGGACAGTCTGGAGCGGGAGACGGGCTTTCCCCTGCTGCACCGGGGGCGGGGCGGGGTATCCGCCACACGGGCCTGTCAGGAGCTGCTGCCGCTGATGCGGCGAATGGCGGAGCTGGACGAGCAGTACCAGCAGCTGGCCCACCGGATCCAGGGGCTGGATGTGGGCCGGGTGGTGGCCGGCACCAATTACGCCGCCTTCTACCCGTGGCTGTCGGAGGTCATTGCCGGGTTCCATCACGCTTATCCCGGCATCCGGGTGGAGCTGCGGGAGGGCAGCTCTACCCAACTGGGGGAGCTGGTGGATCACCGGCGGGCGGACTTCTGTCTCATCAGCCAGCGGCCGGGACGGCACAAGTGGGTGCCGCTGAAGGACGACCAGCTGATGGCCATTCTCCCCCCTACCCACCCGCTGGTGGAGGCGGACCGCTTCCCCGTGGAGCGGCTGCGGCAGGAGCCCTTCATCGAGTTTCTGCCGGGACAGGAGACAGATAACTCCCGGATGCTCCAGCAGCTGCAGATCCGACCCAAGGTCCGCTTCGCCACCAGCGACAGCCGGGCCGCCATTGCCATGGTGCGGGCGGGGCTGGGCATCACCTTATTGAATGACATCCTCACCGCCGATCTGGCGGACGGGGTGGCGGTGCTGCCGCTGGACCCGCCCCAGTCGGTACATCTGGGCATCGCCCTGCCGGAGGAGGAGCACGTCTCCCCCGCCGCCAAGCGGTTCATCACCTATGCGTTGGACCGGCTGCCGGAGCTGGATGTCCTATAGGTACTTCGATACCAGACAGGGCGTCCAAAAGTGACAAAAATGTTAGTCAGTTATACAAACCAGCCATTTTTGTGTGGATTTTCTGTGAAAAGCCTGAAAATTCCCTTCTTTCAGGGAATTTTCAGGCTCTTTTGCCGCCGGTCTGCGGCAGACGTTGATTTTTCTTAGTACAGCCGGACGGACATTCCTCATAAACCGACTGCTTCTCCCGTTGACATTCCCGCCGGAACGTGGTATAGTACCACTTACGCCCAGAGAAGGGCGGTATATACCTCGGTAAAAAGGTTCCCTAAAAAACCTATTATTCACAAAAATTTCACATTTTTCAGGGAGCATTTGTTTTGGTATGTGCATGGAGGGAAGGGAAGCCGTCCATGTACCTGTCTGGATGAAAAAAGGAGTAAAACAATTCTATGTGGGATCTGTCTTTCAGCGCACTGAACGAGGACAGCGGCTTTTGGCCCCGTCTGCAGCGCCGCTGCTATGGGGGCTTCCGCCGTCTGTCCGGCCTAAGCCAGCGGTTTTGGCTCAGCCGTGCCTATTTTCCGTTTTTGCTGTGGGTGACGCTGGGCTTTGCCGCTCTGCGTCAGCCGGTCTATGGGGCCATGGCCCTGCTGGGGATTTGTATTTGGTTGCTGGTGTTCTGCCGGGATCTGCTGGCGTCGGTGACGCCGTTCCTGCTGGTATTTCTGCTGTCGACCCAGCGATATGAAAGTCTGGGGGATTTCCTCCCCTGCGCTGTGCTGGCGGCGCCGTTCTTTGCGGCGCTGATCTGGCACCTGATGGTCTGGCCCGTCACCTTCCGGGTGGGACGCAGCGCCACGGGGCTGCTGCTGGTGTCGGCGGCCACCCTGTTGGGGGGCTGCGGGATCCTGTCCATGCATCAGCTGCTTCAGCCGCTGAGCTTGTACTACGTCGGGTGTCTCGGCGGCGGGATGCTGGTTCTCTATGTGCTTCTGCGGTCCTGCCTGACTTATTCTAAGGGTTACGACCTGCACCGGCGGTTCGCCGCCATTTTCTGCGTGCTGGGTGTGTGCATGGCGTGTCTGGTGATGCTGGATTACGCCGTGCGGTGGCAGGAATTTCTGCAGGTACATACCACCCTCTATCTCAAGTACCGCAACTTTGCCACGGCGCTGCTGCTGACTACCCTGCCCATGTCCTTTTATCTGTCGCTGAAAAAGCCCGCCCATCTGCTGGGTGTGGCGGTGCAGGCGGCAGGGCTGGCCCTTACCGGCAGCCGCAGCGCTCTGCTGTTCGGTGTGGCGCTGCTGGGACTGGGCTTCGTATATCTGGTGCGGTGGGGTCTCATTCCCCGGAAGGCCGTGCTGCCTCTGTGCGTGGCCGGTGCGGTGCTGGCGGTGCTGGTGGGCCCGGAGCTGCTGTCGCTGATGATGGACAGCCGCATGGAGGGCGGTCATCTGTTCCATCAGGGGGACTCCGTCCGGGTGCAGCTGTTCCTGCGGGGCATCACGGACTTCCTGCACAACCCCGTGTTTGGCATCGGCCTCATCAGCCAGCGCAACAGCGACCTCTTCACCGGCGTGGAGGGGAGCATGGTGTTCTACCACAACAGCATCGCCCAGATCATGGGCAGCATGGGTCTGGTGGGCATTGCCGCCTACGGCGTGCTGATGCGGGATCGTATCGCCCTGCTGCGGGCCGGAAAAACGCCCTTTGTCCGGGCGCTGGCTCTGAGCTATCTGGGGATGCTGCTGATCTCCCTGACCAACCCCGGCGAGTTCTGCCCCTTCCCCAATGCAGCGCTGATGGTGATGGTCTTTGCTCTGGCGGAGGAGGCCACCGGCGACGTGGCCGTCCCCGTGGGGGAAATGCTGGGGCTTCGGCCTACACGGCGGATATATCTGCCCCAGAAATAACGCTTTTCTTTCCCGGAACCGGACTTCCCCCGGTTCCGGGAATTTTTTTGGCACGGGACGCAGCAAGGTGCATAGGATAGGAAAAAAGGAGGTCTTTGCCTATGCAGTCAGCACAACCAACACCTGTGGACGTTTTCCTCAGGACCCACCCGGACCGGGGCGGCCTGCGCGTGCAGGTCACCTGCGGCGGCGGGCGCTTCCCCGTGGCCGGGGCGCAGGTGGTCATCAGCCGAACCTTCGGCACGGAGGAGCACATATTTTACCGGGGCGTCACCGACGGCTCCGGTATCCTATCCGGCATCCGCCTGCCCGCCCCGCCCTTTGCCTGGTCTCAAGCCTCGGACACCGCCGCCCTCAGCGGGCTGGACTATCAGGTGTCGGTACAGCATCCCATGTTCCAGCCGGTGGCTGGCCGGACGGCGACGGTATTCGACGGGGTGGAGACCATCCTGCCGGTGATGCTGGAGCCAGTGGTGTGAGAAAGGAGCGTGCGTGATGCCCTATCCCTATCCCGTGGTGCCGGAGACCATCACGGTGCATCTGGGGGCGCCGGGGGAGTCCGCCCGGAACGTGGTGGTGCCCTTCGCCCAGTACATCAAAAACGTGGCCTCCCACGAAATTTATCCTACCTGGCCGGAGAGTGCCATCCGAGCCAACATTCTGGCCCAGATCTCCTACGCCCTGAACCGGGTGTACACGGAGTATTACCGGGCCAGAGGGTACGACTTCGACATCACCTCCACCACCCGGTACGATCAGGCCTATGTGGAGGGCGGCGACATATTCGAGAACATCAGCCGCATCGTGGACGATATTTTCAACAACTACATCGTGCGGCAGGGCAGTGTAGAGCCGCTGTTCGCCCAGTTTTGCGACGGGGTGCGTACCCGGTGCAGTGGCCTGTCCCAATGGGGCAGCGTGGATCTGGCGGAGGAGGGCATGACGCCCTACGAAATTTTGCAGTACTACTACGGCGGCGACATCAATCTGGTGATGAATGCGCCGGTGGGCGGGAACGTGGCCTCCTATTCGGGGCGGCCCCTGCGGCGGGGCGATGCCGGCAACGACGTGCAGACCCTGAAGCGGCAGCTCAACCGCATCGGGAAGAACTATCCCGCCATCCCGGCGCTGGACGACAGCTTCGTCTTTGACGGAGACATGGAGGAGGCGGTGCGGATCTTTCAGCAGATCTTCAATCTGGCGCAGGACGGCATCGTGGGCAAGGCCACATGGTACAAGATCAAGCAGATCTACAACGGCGTCAAGCAGCTGTCGGACCTCAGCAGTGAGGGACTCACCATCTCCGAGCTGCAGCGGCGGTACGCCGAGGAGCTGCGGCTGGGGGACAGCGGCATCGGCGTGCGGACGGTGCGGTTCTATCTGGCGTTTCTGGGGTACTTTCTGCCGGAGCTGCCCATGATCTCTCTGTCCGATGACTTCGATCAGGAGCTGCTGGATGCGGTGTACACCTTCCAGCGGCTCTACGGTCTGACGGTGGACGGTGTGGTGGGCCGAGAGACGTGGAACGCTCTGCAGACGGCCTATCGGAAGGTGCTGGCGGAGCTGCCGGAGGATTACCGGCAGTTCGCCGGGGAGGTCTATCCGGGACGGTTTCTGGTGCGGGGCGACCGGGGCGAACAGGTGGCCCTGATGCAGGAGCGGCTCAACCAGATCAGCCGGGAGGACGAGACTCTGCCCAGTCTGGTGGTGGACGGTATCTTCGGCCCCGCCACTCAGCAGGCGGTGCTGACCCTCCAGCGGCAGCTGGGCTTCGACCCCACCGGGGCCGTGGGGCCGGTGCTGTGGTCGCAGATCATTACGCTGGGCGAGGAGTACTGAAAAATGGGAGGAAGGGGCAAAGGCCCTTCCTCCCATTTTTCTATGTGTTCTCCGCCGGATAGAGGAGGGATGCCTGAAAGCCGTTTTCCCCCAAGGCCATGATGTCCCCGCCTACGATAACATCGCCGCAGAGATAGAGGTTCGCCTGCACATCTCCGGTACGGCCGGGGTAATTGGTGACGGTGTAGGTGCAGCGGGTGACGGTCTGACCGTCGTAGTCCGCCAAGGGCAGGCCCGCCTCCTGCTGGAGGGCCAGATAGTCCTCCTGCCCCGCCAGCGACAGCTGCACCGTTAGGGTGCGGACCGGCTGCTCCTCCGTCTGCCAGCCCTGCTGCTCCAGCCATGCCCGGCGGGCGGCATCGTCCTTGGCGGTCACCGGGGTCTGGGAGGGACGGGCGGTACAGGCGGACAGCAGCATCAGCAGCAGGCACAGCCCCGCAAGACAGCGCTTCACAGGCACGCAGCTCCTTTCGTTTTTTCCATGGCTTTGTCCTCAGCTTATTCCGTTTCCCGGTGGGATATGCTATAATGAGAAAAACTGCGGCAGGAGGGCTGGTTATGGAGCGCTTGGACAAGATCATCGCCGGGACGGGCAAATACTCCCGGCGGGAGGTAAAGGAGCTGGTGCGGCAGGGCCGGGTGATAGTGGACGGACGGTTGGCCTCCTCTCCGGAGGAGAAGGTGGATGCCGACGCCGCCTGCCTGCTGGTGGACGGTCAGTCACTGGACTGCCGCCGGTACACCTATCTCATGCTCCACAAGCCCGCCGGGGTCCTGTCGGCACGGGTGGACGGACGGCAGCAGACGGTGCTGGACCTGCTGCCGCCGGAGCTGCGCAAACGGGATCTATCCCCAGTGGGGCGGCTGGATAAGGACACGGAGGGACTGCTGCTGCTGACCAACCACGGAGAGCTGACCCATCGGCTGCTGAGCCCCCGCTATCACGTGGACAAGGTGTACTACGCCCGTGTGGAGGGCGTGCTGACGGCGGCGGACACGGCGGCCTTCGCCGGCGGGATGGTGCTGGCCGACGGGCTGGAGTGCCTGCCGGCGGGGCTGGAGCTTCTCTCGCCGCAGGAGGCGCTGGTGACGCTGCGGGAGGGGAAATTCCATCAGGTGAAGCGGATGCTGGCCGCTTGCGGAAAACCGGTGACGTACCTGAAGCGGCTTTCCATGGGGCCGCTGCGGCTGGATGAAGCGCTGGCGCCAGGGGCCTTCCGGCCCCTGACCGTTGGGGAGATACACACCCTTCTTGACATATGTGGACTGAATCCCTCGACATAACGCCAAAAAATGCCCCAAAATTTTTGTGAAAAATACAAGAAAATACTTGCAAAATCATGATTCTGACGATATAATAGAGCACGAGGCTAAGTAGTTTGCACAAAATATCCATCAGCTCTATATCAGGAGGGACTGACTATGTCCGGGAGAATTTTTCAGAACGTTGTTTTACAGTTCAAGGATACCACCGATCGCACCGTGGGCGTCATTGACGCCGAGGGTACCGTCATCGCTTGCAGCGAGCTGACGGGGATCGGCAAGAAGTGGGCCAAGTATGTGGAGACCATCGACTCCGCCGAGGGCGGCTGCATTGCGCTGGAGGGCAAGACCTTCAAGGCGCTGCCCGGCTGGGGCGGACATTTTGACTATGCCGTGTTCGCCACCGGTGATGACAGCGTGGGCCGCACCGTGTGCGCCATGGCCTGCGTGGCCCTGAACTCCGCCAAGACGTACTATGAGGAAAAGCACGACAAGGGCTCCTTCATCAAGAACATCATCTCCGACAACATTCTTATCAGCGACATCTATATGCGGGCCAAGGAGCTGCACGTGGCCGCCGAGGTACCCCGCGGCGTATTCGTGATCCGGCCTGTGGAGGGCCGCAGCGAGGCCATCTCTCTGGAGGTGGTGCAGAATCTCTTCCCCGACCGGCAGAATGACTTCGTCATCAGCGTGGGTGAGACGGACGTGGCGCTGATCCACCAGATGCCGGAGAGCACCACCAACAAGGATCTGGAGAAGGTGGCCACCACCATCGAGGAGGCCCTGCGGGAGGACGGCGAGAGCCATGTGTTCGTGGGCATCGGTACGCTGGCCCTGCATCTGCGGGATCTGGCCAAGTCCTATAAGGAGGCTCAGATCGCCATCGAGGTGGGCAAGGTGTTCGACACCGAGCGCTACGTCATCAACTACGAGAATCTGGGCATCGGCCGCCTGATCTATCAGCTGCCCACCACCCTGTGTGAGATGTTCCTGCAGGAGGTGTTCAAGAAAAACCCCATCGATGCGCTGGATCAGGAGACGCTGTTCACCATCTACAAGTTCTTTGAGAACAACCTGAACGTCTCCGAGACCGCTCGGAAGCTGTTCGTCCACCGGAACACGCTGGTGTACCGGCTGGAGAAGATCAAGAAGCTGACGGGTCTGGATCTGCGGGAGTTTGACGACGCCATCACCTTCAAGGTAGCGCTGATGGTGAAGAAGTACCTCACCAGCCGGGGCATCGACGCCTGACGGCTGCATAGAAAACCAAAGAAAAGACAGGCAGTGCCGGAGGCACTGCCTGTCTTTTGTCGTGGAAGGGGATCGCCGGTCACGGCTTGGTGGGTTTTTGCAGAAGGATATAGATGCCCGCCGCCAGCAGATAGACGCCGAAGGGGCGGCGCAGCAGCTCCGTATCCACGGAGAAGGACAGCCATGCCGCCAACGCCGCCGCTGTCAGTCCGGCGGGGACGGCGCTGCGGAGCACCGGCTTTTCCAGCAGGCCGCTTTTCCCGTGGGACAGCAGCCCCATACCGGCGGTGGGCAGGAAGTACAGCAGGTTGATGGTCTGGGCGGTGCGCTGGTCCACCCCCAGCAGCAACGTCATGCACAGCAGCAGAAGGGTCCCGCCGCCGACGCCCCACGCCGAGAGGATACCGGTGGCGAAGCCCACCGCCAGCGGCAGCAGCCACGCCGTCACAGGAGATACCTCACGCCGCCGTACAGCAGAAAGCAGGCGAAGATGCGCCGCAGCCACAGGTTGGATACCTTCTGAAACAGGCGGCCTCCCACGAAGCCGCCGCCCAGTCCCCCCAACAGATAGGGCAGGGCCTGCATCCAGTCCAGCGGCTGCCGCCACAGGCTGATGGCCGCCGACAGCAGGCACAAAGGCAGGATGGCTGCCACGCAGGTGGCCAGCGCCCGTTTCTGCTCCATATGGCACCAGCCTGTCAGGGCCGGGGCCAGCACCATACCGCCGCCCCCGCCGAACAGGCCGTTCACCGCCCCGGCGGCAGCGCCGGACAGGGCGTATTTCATGCGATCCGTCATGGCCCTCCCTCCTTCCTATGTAGCCGCCCGGCGCACCGGGCGGTGTGCCGTTACAGCTTGCGGTAGCTCTGGCAGTCGGTACACTGGTCCATGGTGGGGTTGGCCTCGTGGGTGCCTACCTGAATACTGGTGAGACCGCAGTGATCCACATCCTGACAGTGGTGGGCGCAGTTGGTGACACTGCATTTGATGGCGGAGTTGGGGGTGCAGTTGCAGCCGTCGTTGGTACAGTTCTTGCTCATGATACGTTCCTCCAGAAAAATAGAGTCAGGCGCAAAGCCTGACTCTATTTTGTCTTGAAACGGATTTTTTATGCGTCTATATGCCCAGCAGCCACGAAGCGAAGCGGAAATAGATCAGCAGACTGGTGGCATCCACGATGGTGGTGATGAAGGGACTGGCCATCACCGCCGGGTCCAGACCGATCTTCTCCGCCAGCAGCGGCAGCGAGCAGCCCACACACTTGGCGAATACCACTACGAACATGATGGTCAGGCACACCACCAGACACACCACGGGGGTCACGGCGGCATTGCCCAACAGCAGACGGTCCACCAGCTGCATTTTCACGAAATTGGCCGCCGCCAGACACGAACCGCACAGCAGCGACACCCGCAGCTCCTTCCACAGGACCTTCAGGATGTCAGAGAAATCCACCTCGTCCAGACTTAAGGCACGGATGACCGCCACGCTGGCCTGCGTACCGGAGTTACCGCCGGTGCCGGAGAGCATGGGGATATAGGAGTTCAGCACCAGACACGCCGCCAGAGCGCTCTCATAGTGGTTGAGGATCATGCCGGTGAAGGTGGCCGACAGCATGAGGATCATCAGCCACGGCAGACGGGCTCGCCACGTGGCGAAGATGCCGGCCTTCAGATAGGGCTTGTCGGAGGGCAGCATAGCGGCCATCTTCTCGAAGTCCTCGGTGGTCTCCTCCTCGATAACGTCCATAGCGTCGTCCACGGTGACGATGCCCACCAGACGGTTCTCCAGATCCACCACGGGCATGGCCAGAAAGCCGTATTTGCTCAGGGCCTGTGCGGCGTCTTCCTTGTCGTCCATGGTGCTGACCCAGACCACGTTGGGATCCATGATGTCCTCGATGAGGTCATCCTCCTCCGCCAGCAGCAGGTCACGTACCGACAGCACCCCCAGCAGGCGGCGGGTAGGATCGGTGACGTACAGGATGTTGATGGTCTCCAGTTCGCCGCCAATGCGGCGGATGCGCTTGAAGGCGTCCTCCACCGTCATGTCCTTTTTCAGGGACAGGAACTCCATGTTCATGATGGAGCCGGTGGAGTCCTCCGGGTACTTCAAAATCTCGTTAATGGATTTTCGCATTTCCGGCGTCGCCTTATCCAGAATTCGGATCACCACGCTGGCGGGCATCTCCTCCACGATGTCCACGGCATCGTCCAGATACAGCTCGTCCAGCACCTCCTTCAGCTCGGTGTTGGAAAAGCCGTTGATGAGCATCTCCTGGGAGTCGGACTCCAGCTCCACGAACACCTCCGCCGCCAGCTCCTTGGGCAGCAGCCGGTACAGCAGGGGCATCAGCTCCCCGCCGGACTCCTCCAGCAGCAGAGCGATGTCGGCAGGCTCCATGGGGAGAAAGAGGTCCCGCAGGCGGGCATACTGTTTACTTCGGGCCAGCTCCTTGATCTCATCCAGATACCGGTCCAGCTCTTCCTCGTAGTCTACCATATCGGCTCCTCCTTCCCCGCATCATAAAAAATCCCGCAGCCGGCGTTTGCCTGCTGCGGTCGCATTGCGATCGGGTCACCGCCGTGACCTGAGCACCGTAACAAGCTTTAGCATCGTGGGGCGGTGAAGCTGCATTAGATGATACCTTGGTTTCGATATCGCCTGTTCAAACCCTCTCATGGTGTCTCCACCACTCTGCGGCAGCAGCCCATATCCCTACGGTAGCCTTACCTACCGGGAAATATATCATGCAATATAAATGTATCGTAAAGCAAAAATCACCAGATGTCAACCCTAAGATACAGAACATTTCATGCATTTGTTCCATCAAATCCTTCGGTTAACCTTGCAATTCTCGGCGTGAGCCGTTATAATAGTCTGTATATACAACCTGTATGGGTCTGTAAATCCTGAGAAAGTAGGTGGCGGCATGGAAAATTCTCCTCAGTATGTGATCGAAATGCTTCACATCACCAAGGAGTTTCCCGGCATCAAGGCCAATGACGACATCACCCTTCAGCTGCGGAAGGGCGAGATCCACGCCCTTCTGGGGGAAAATGGCGCCGGTAAATCCACGCTGATGTCCGTCCTGTTCGGTCTGTACCAGCCGGAAGAAGGCGAGATCCGAAAAAATGGACAGACAGTAAAGATCAATGACCCCAACGACGCAACAGCGCTGGGGATCGGTATGGTGCATCAGCACTTCCAGCTGGTGGATGTGTTCACGGTGCTGGACAATATCATTCTGGGTGCCGAGACCACGAAGATGGGCTTTCTGCAGAAGAAGGAGGCCCGGAAAAAGGTACAGGAGCTGTCGGAGCGGTACGGTCTGGCGGTAGATCTGGATGCCAAGGTGGAGGACATCACTGTCGGTATGCAGCAGCGTGTGGAGATCCTGAAGATGCTCTACCGGGACAACGAGATCCTCATCTTCGACGAGCCCACCGCCGTGCTGACGCCTCAGGAAATCGATGAGCTGCTGCTCATCATGAAGAATCTCACCAGGGAGGGCAAGTCCATCCTCTTCATCTCCCACAAGCTCAACGAGATCATGTCGGTGGCCGACCGGGTCACGGTGCTGCGCAAGGGCAAGTACATCGGCACGGTCAACACCAAGGACACCAACAAGCAGGAGCTGTCCAACATGATGGTGGGCCGCCCCGTACAGCTGCAGGTCAACAAGGACGAGGCCCATCCCGGCGATGTGGTGCTCAGCGTGAAGGGCTTCACCGTCCCCTCCCATCTGCACAAGAAGGATGCCGTACATAATGTCAGCTTTGACGTGCGGGCCGGTGAGATCGTCTGCATCGCCGGTATCGACGGCAACGGCCAGACGGAGTTCATCCACGGTCTGACGGGCCTTGACAAGAGTTCCGGCGGCAGCATCACCGTCTGCGGCCACGACATCTCCCACTATTCCATCCACCACCGGGGCGAGTACATCAGCCACATCCCGGAGGACCGCCACAAGCACGGTCTGGTGCTGGATTTCACGCTGGAGCAGAATCTGGTGCTCCAGCGGTATAAGGAGCCCCGGTTCGAGAAGGCGGGCTTCATCAAGCGGGACGCCGTCCGCAGCTACGCCCAGCAGCTGATCGAGAAATTCGACGTCCGCAGCGGTCAGGGCCCCATCACCGTGGTCCGCAGTATGTCCGGCGGCAACCAGCAGAAGGCCATCATCGCCCGTGAGCTGGATCGGGATAAGCCCCTGATCGTGGCCGTTCAGCCCACCCGTGGTCTGGACGTGGGCGCCATCGAGTATATCCACAGCCAGCTGGTGGCCGAGCGGGATCGTGGCAAGGCGGTGCTGCTGGTGTCTCTGGAGCTGGATGAGGTCATGAGCCTCTCCGACCGCATCCTCGTCATGTATGAGGGGGAGATCGTGGGCCAGCTGGACCCCAAAAAGACCAGCGTATCCGAGCTGGGCCTGTATATGTCCGGCGCAAAGCGTGACAACAAAGGAGGCGATGAAGCGTGAAGCATTCCGCAGCCACTCTGTACCAAAAGGAAGGCACCAAAAAGGTGCTGGCGTCCCTGATCTCCATTTTGGTGGGTCTGCTGGTGGGCGGCATCGCCGTCATTCTGGTGGGCTGCTTCAATGAAAAGATCTCCCTCTCCGGCGCATGGGACGGCTTCCGAATCATCTTCGCCGGCATCTTCAGCACCGGCCGCAATGCCGCCGGTGAGCTGACCTGGGGCTTCAACGCCGTCAACACCGGCGATATGTTGTTCCGGGCCACGCCCCTGATCATGACGGGTCTCTCCGTGGCCGTGGCCTTCAAGACGGGCCTGTTCAACATCGGCGCTCCCGGTCAGTACCTGATCTCCACCATGGCGACGCTGATGATCGCCCTGAGCATCCCCTCTTCCTCCGTCCCCACCTGGATCATCTGGATCCTGGCCTTTTTGGGCGGCTGTCTGGCGGGTGCTCTGTGGGGCGCTCTGCCGGGTCTGGCCAAGGCGTGTCTCAACATCAATGAGGTGCTGGCCTGCATCATGACCAACTGGGTGGCCGCCAACCTTGTGACGTGGATGTTCGACATCAGCAACTTCAAGAACACCGTGGAGAACACCAAGTCCGGCTACATCTATAAGACCAGCTTCAACGGCGTGGCCACCCCCAAGCTGGGGCTGGATAAGCTGTTCCCCGGCTCTCAGGTCAACGCCGGTATTCTGGTGGCCATTCTGCTGGCCATCGCCATGTACATCCTCATGACCAAGACTACGCTGGGCTACGAACTGCAGGCCTGCGGCGCCAACCGCCATGCCGCCCGCTACGCCGGCATCAAGGATAAGCGCAACATTGTGCTGTCCATGGCCATCGCCGGTGCGCTGGCCGGAGCCGGTGCGGCACTGTACTACCTGTCCGGCAACACGGAGTTCTACTGGTCCACCTATCAGTCTCTGCCCGCCGTGGGCTTTAACGGCATCCCCGTGGCGCTGCTGGCGCTGAATAACCCCATCGCCGTCATCTTCGCCGGCGTCTTCATGGCCATGCTGAAGATCGTTGGCCAGCAGCTGACCAACCTCACCGCCTACAACGAGTACATCACCGACGTCATCATCGCCGTCATCGTGTATCTAAGCGCTTTCTCTCTGGTGATCCGCATGATGCTCAGCGGCCGGAAGAAGAAAAAGATCGCTGTGGCAGACACGGCTCCCATCCCTCGGGGCGCCGCCGTGGAGGATCAGACCTCCCTGCTGCCGGAGGAGGAGAAAGCACCCGTAGAGGCCGCTGTCACAGACAGCGATAACGCAGAAGGAGGCGATCAGGCATGACATTTCTGGTACAGCAGACCCTGATCTATGCAGTACCCCTGATGATCGTGGCGCTGGCCGGTGTGTTTGCCGAGCGCAGCGGTATCATCAACCTGGCGCTGGAAGGTATCATGATCTTCGGTGCTTTCATCGGCGTGCTGTTCGTGCGCCTGATGCAGGGCAGCGCCGCCGTGCTGGCCGCTCAACAGACCGGGAACTGGGTGGCTATGCAGGGGCTGGAGCTTCTGGCTATGCTGGTGGCGGCAGCCATGGGCGCCGTGTTCTCCCTGCTGCTGAGCTTCGCCTCCATCAACCTGCGGGCCGACCAGACCATCGGCGGTACGGCCCTGAACCTGATGGCTCCGGCTCTGGTGCTGTTTCTGGTGCGTATCATCGCCAACCAGAACACCCTGCAGCTGGCTACCGGCGACTCCGCTACGTGGTTCATGATCCGAAAGTCCACCTTCGGCATCGACAAAAACACCGATCTTGGCTTCTTCGGCGAGACGTTTCTGGTGAAGGTCTATCTGGCTACCTACGTCTGCATCATCCTGTTCGTCATCCTGTCCATCATTCTCTATAAGACCCGCTTCGGCCTGCGGCTGCGGGCCTGCGGTGAGAATCCTCAGGCGGCGGACTCTCTGGGCATCAATGTCTACAAGATGCGCTATATCGGCACCACCATCTCCGGTGCGCTGGCGGGTATGGGCGGCTTTGTGTACGCCCTGACCACCGCCAACTGCTCCTCCAACGGCGACGTGGCGGGCTTCGGCTTTCTGGCGCTGGCCGTGATGATTTTCGGTAACTGGCGGCCTCTGAACATCGCCGGGGCCTCCCTCCTGTTTGGTCTGTTCAAATGCATCGCCGCCGCCTACTCCAGCATCGATATCAACGGCGACGGTGTGTACTGGCTGGCAGAGATTGGCATCAGCTCCCACCTGTACCGGATGCTTCCGTACATCATCACCCTGCTGGTGCTGGCCTTCACCTCCAAGAAGTCCCGTGCCCCCAAGGCGGAGGGCATCCCCTACGACAAGGCCCGCAGATAAGAGCGGCAGCTGCCTGTATTTTCAGGCGGCGTAGCAATGGCAAGGAAAATCACCGAGAAAGCCTCGTACGGGCTTTTCTCGGTGATTTTTTCCGCATATTCGATTCCAGCCGTGCCTTTTGCTACAATAATTACAGAACATTAAGGCGGGATCGTAATGAAACGAAAACACTATGTTGAGCTAAATCGGCAAGAGTGGCGACTCGCTCTCAACGGGTTGAACCGTTTTCGCAACAAGCTGATTGCAGCCGGACGGTATACAGATGCCGTGGATGAGCTAAAGATTGCGGCGGCTACTGTTTCCGGTAGCCGCCGCATAGGTTAAGCTGTTCTCTTACTTGTTATACTTTTTCTTTTTGCTGACAACCGTTGTACCAATGGCAGCACCGCTGCTGACGAACAACAGGGCAATCCACAAAGCAAAGTTGCTTGTATCGCCGGTCTGGGGACTCTTATCGGATGTTCCCGGTTTGGTACTGGCAGGCTTTTTCTCAAGAGCAGCAATCGCATCTTCGATAGCCTTTGCCATCTTGTCTACTTCAGATTGCTCCGTAATATTTTTACCACGGACAACAGCCTTGACAGCAGCTTCCACACCGGAGAAATCCTTGTAGTCATTCTTGTTTAGTGCATTTGCTTTGGCAATGGCTGCGTCAACCTTTGTGTAATCAGCATCCTTGTATTGCAGGGCAGCAATGGCATCTTCGATAGCTTTCGCCATTGCATCCACTTCGCTCTGTTCAGTGATATTCTTGTCACGGACAACAGCGTTGACGGCAGCTTCCACGGCAGTGAAGTCCTTGTACTCGTCCTTGTTCAGGGCATTCGCCTTGGCAATGGCTTCGTCGACCTTAGTGTAGTCGGCAGGTAGATAAGTCATTGCAATGGTCTGCGTATGCGTTTCCGCATCGGCGGTGATCGTTATATTGCCGGTGTATGCTTTGCAATTATCGGCTGTTACTTCAACAGGGTAAGTTCCTGCTTCCAAACTGACAGAGCCGGTAACCTCCTGACCATTCACTTTCACAACAACATTGGTCAGGCCGTCTGGCGTTACAATGAAAGAAACCGGATAGACAGCCTTTGTGATAAAATGGACATTCTTATAAAGTGCAAAATATTGGGTTCCGCTGGAAAGCAGGTCAATTTCTGTTCCTTCCGAGTCTACGGCTTTTGCATAGTTCAGGTGATAGCCATCGGCAATCACAGGCACACTTTCATCGAAAATTGCAGGGATATTATTCTCATTCGTATTCTTTGCATCAATCTCTGCTTCTTCTACGGTGAAAGATCCGTTACCGCCCATGGGGTATTTACTGTCAGTGGTTACTTTGGCGCCGCCCTTGATCAGAATATTGCCTTTTGTCCATATGGCGCCGTCCGCAGTAGAGGTGCATTTTACCTCGCCGCCGTTAACCGTCAGATTGCCCTCGGTAAACAAAGCGGGATAATAGCTTGTTGCTTCCACCTTGGAGTTGATAATCTCAATTTTGCCCGCGCCGTTTTCATCGCCCATATACACTGCGTTAAATTGATCCGCGCTTGCGATCAAAACAACCTCACTGTTGTTTTTGATTTCCAGTTCCTTGGCGCTTGCAGCAGTGTAATAGGAAGAAACCGCAACCTTTGCTCCGTCAATGGAAATTATTCCTTTATTATAAGAAGTAATTCCACAGCCCTGGGCAGAAGTTATATCAAGCTCTGCACCTTCGGATATGCTGATGTTGCCATTAAGCGTATAGAGTGCATCCCATTTTACATTGATTGTAAGCTTACCGTCACCGATAATATTGTAATTATCACTGCTACCGTCTGCAAAAATTCCGCCGCCGTTATCTAAAGTAATGCTGTTTGTGCCGGAAAGTTTGATCGTTAAATCGGTGTCTCCGACTACTCTGATACCGTACTTAGGACTTTCATCGCTTTTGCCGCCGTTTGTAATTGTGGCATTGTTAAGCGTAAGGGTCTTTGTATTCGGGTCATAGCTTGCGGTTCCTTCTCCACAAGCGATAGAGAGCTTTTCGCTTGTGAACTGTTCGCCGTTTACATACAGATTGTAGTTTTCCGCAGCAAAGGCTACGGTCGGTAGCAATCCAGCTACCATTACAATGCTGAGTAGGATTGCAAATAGTTTTTTCTTCATAACAGTTCCTCCATTTTTTAATTGTCCGCTATTTACTTCCTCCAGCAGCGGACACGCCGGAGAAGACAGAAGGTTTAACCGGAAAAGATCGATTTGCCGGTCGTGGTTAGGACCTCAATATCAAACCACCATCCTTTCGGCAAATGCCATAGTCGGCACAATGCAGAGCGCCATACATTCGGAAACAAATTCAAATAGCTTCCTCTTGCCACGTCTGCTTCGTCCACAACCTGACTGACAGAGGTGTTTTTATACCCCTGTTCCAGAAAGAGACGGACGCACACGGTCAGTATTTTCCTCTTTGTTTCACTGCTGTCTCTCCGCAAATATATCACCTTTCTTCAAACACTTTAGTACGTATACTAATAATATCATATCAAGTGCAAAAAGGCAAGTGATATTTGAAACTTTATCTCCGTAAATTGTGATATTTTCATAAAACGACGGCTTGACAATCTAAGCAAAACTGTAGGATATCTTCAGATTGAGGAGCGCCTGTACGGGATCATTGCCCTCTTACTTTGCTCAGATAGCTTGAGGTATTTCGGCATACGGGGCATAGCGGGCACCTCCTTTTCACTGCCGAATTGCCGATTTGCTCCCGAAACGCAGAAACGCCCAAAACCGTTTCCCGCTGTATGGTTTCGGGGCGATTTTGGGCGTTTTCTTTCGATATGAGCGGCTTTGTTTTAGCGGCGGTATCCTTTACCGCCAACCGTTCAAAAGCCGCTGTTTGTCGCTTCCGGGTAACAAAAAAGCGCCGTATTGCTACGACGCTTTTGTCTTGCTCGGAAGATGGAGCAAGGGAACGCTATTCCATTATCTGTTGTACTTTTTCTTCCTGCTTACAATCGTTGTACCAATGGCAGCACCGCCGCTGACGAACAACAGGGCAATCCACAAAACAAGGTTGCTTGTGTCACCGGTCTGGGGAAATTGGGAATCGTCTTTCAGCTTCGCCGTTACGGTGTCAGCTTTTTTGATTTCCTTTGTACCGTCCTTCTCGCTGAAATACTTGCCACAACCTTCGCAGTACCAATACTCGATATTGCCCTCAGTGGTCTTGGTCGCCGCCTTTGCCGGGAAGTGCTTTAAGTTGGTGTGGTTCTTCGGATCAAGCTCGCCGTATTCGCCGCCGCAGACCGTGCAGACAGCCTTGTGCGTGCAGGTGGCCATGCCGCCGTGGCAATCCTCGGTTTCCGTATGGCTGGTGTCACGCTTACAGATTCGGGTGTGGGTCTTTTCATCGCTGTTCTGCGTCCAAGCGCCCCAGTCGTGATCCAGCGCATTGCCGGAGAAGAAGGTCGCCTCATCCGCCGTGCCCTCGGAGTTCAGACCACAGGCTGCGCAGGACTTGTAGTAGACCGCCTTTTCGGTACAGGTTGCAGCAGACTTCAGATACTGCGCCTCGGCTTTTTCGGCAGTGAAGCTGTGTGCCGCCATCTCGCCGTATTCGCCGCCGCAGACCGTACAGACAGCCTTGTGTGTGCAGGTTGCCGTGCCGCCGTGGCAATTTTCGGTTTCCGTGTGCGCTGCATCGTGCGCGCAAATGCGGGTGTGCGTGCCGTCTCCGTTGGACGTCCATGCGCCATAGTCATGGCCGAGCGGTTCGCCATTGGTAAAGGTTTCCGCGCCCTGCGCGCCGCAGGTGGAGCAGGACTGATAATATACCGCCGGGCTTGTGCAGGTAGCGGCGGACTTCAGCCGGTATTCGTTCACCTGATCGACAAAATGGTGCGGGCCAAGCTCGCCGTACGGGTGCTGGCAGACCTCGCAGAGAGCCGGGGCAAGGCAGTCGGCCGTGCCGCCCTGATGCGCGCCGCGATCGACCTCCAGATGGCAGCAGGTGTAGAATCTCCAGTGGCTGTCGCCGTCAAGCTGCCAGTCACCCGGCTCTTCGGCGTGCCGATCCGGGTTTTTCTCCCCGCTTGCAAAGGTCGCTTCGCTGGCCGTTCCCTCGGAGGACAGCATACAGATCTTGCAGGACTTGTAATAGAGTGCGGGAGAGAGGCAGTTTGCTTCCTTGTACAGAAGTGCCGTGATCGCAAGTTCTCCCGTGAAGTCGTGCTCGGTCATTTTGATGCCGCAGGTGTCGCAGAAATGGTCGCAGTCCGGGTCGGCGTGGTTGAGCCGCTCAGCCTCTCCGCCGCAGACGGTGCAGGTCTTCCAGTGACTGTCTTGATTCGTGCTCCAGTCGCCGTAGGTGCAGCCGGCCGTTTCAACATGGCTGGCATCGTGGGTGCAGATGCGCTTGTGTGTGCCCTCCCCGTCGGGCGTCCATGCGCCCCAGTCATGGCCGAGCGGCTTTCCGGACGTGAAGGTCGCCTCGTCGGCGGTTCCCTCGGAGCTGGTACCGCAGACGGCGCAGGACTTGTAATACACCGCCTTTTCGGTGCAGGTCGCAGCGGATTTCAGATACTGCTCCTCGGCGGTTTCTGCCGTGAAGCTGTGCGGCGCAAGGTCGCCGTAGGCTTCTCCGCAGACCGTACAAACAGCCTTGTGCGTGCAGTCTGCCGTACCGCCGTGGCAATTCTCGGTTTCCGTATGGCTGGCGTCGCGGGAGCAGACGCGGGTGTGGGTGACATTGCCGTTGGACGTCCATGCGCCCCATTCATGGCCCAGAACGCTGTCGGATTCAAAGGTAGCCTCGCTGGCCGTACCCTTGGAGCTCAGGCCACAAACCGTGCAGGACTTGTAGTAGACCGCTTTCTCCGTGCAGCTGGAGCCGGATTTCAGGTACTGCTCCTCTGCCGTTTCTGCCGTGAAGTCGTGGGGCAGCTTTTCGCCGTACTCGGCATTGCAGGTACTGCACTTTGCCTTGGCGGTGCAGGTGGCCGTGCCGCCGGAACAATTATCGGTTTCGGTGGCGTTGCAGTTCTCACGCCGGCATGTCCGCGTGTGCGTACCGTTGCCATTGGACGTCCAACTCCACAAATGGCCCAGCGCTGTGCCCGGCTCCTCATACAGATGATTGTCATTGTATTCGATCTCACCGCACACACATCTCCAGTAGTAAACAGCATCGTGAGTGCAGTCCGCAGGCGTTTTCAGTGTTCCGGGATAACCGTTGGTCCAGGTGTTGAATTCGTGCTGGTGCCACTGCGCTATAATGTGGATAGAACTCACCGTGTCGCTTCCTGCCAGATCGCCATAGGTCATGTCCTCAGTAACGGTGACATCACCGCATTTCCAGCCGGTGAATACCCAGTCTTGATACGTGGGATTTTGGGGCAGGTATTTAAACACCTTGTCTCCCCACCGGACGATGCTGGCACTTCCGCCGGAAACTCCCTCCAAGGTGTAACTGATGGTATAATACTTTACTTGAAAATGCGCCTGAACGGTCACATCTTCGGCAGGCATTGTGAAGGTCAGCACCGGGTTGACCCGGCCGCCGCCCTCCGGCTTGTTGAGGAAAACCCATTCCTTGAACCGATTGCCCGTTGTCGGCGTTGCCGTCAGCGTGACCGTTTCGCCCGCCTTGGCCTTTGTGCTCATGGGCGTTACCGAACCCCACTCCGGCATGCCGATCTTAACTACCGTGACGGTGTATTCGTGCTCCGTCCAATGGGCGTAGAGGGTCTGCGTACCGAACACCGTCACGGTGGTGTTTTCCTTAATCTCGGTGCCGCCGTGCTGTTCCGTGTACCAACCGGCGAAATCGTAGCCCTCATAGTCGGGAACCGGCAGCGTGCCGTAGGTATCGCCGGTCGTCAACGATCTGGTCTTGTCCGCATCGGCCAGCGTACCGCCGTTGGGGTCAAAGGTCACGGTAAGGGGCCGCGCAACCGCACCGGAGACAAGGTACAGCTTCCGGTCATCCTGATACTCCACATGGGCATTGGCGTCGTCCGCAAAGAAGCACTTCGCATAGTCTCTGTCGTAAGCATTGGAAAACGCCACGGGGTAGCTGGTGTCTGCGGTGGTCACGCCAATAGCCGCCCCGGTGGACATGCCGATCTCGATGGTCATCGTCTTGCCGGAGGGCAGATACACATTGTTGGCCTTGCCGGAAACCGTGTTGTTCTGCACGAGGGGCTTGTTTCCGACCTTCAGCTGGCCGCTGTTGCTGGGATTGATATAAATGCCGCCGCCATTGCCGCTGGCTTTGTTATTCTCGATCTTACCGCTATAGAGTTGGCAGACCGAGCCGGAGCGGTAAATATACACGCCGCCGCCGTTGCCGGTGGCCGTATTGCCGGAGATCTCGCCGCCTTGCATAATCAGCCACGACGGCTCCTGATTCAGATAGATGGCGCCGCCGTCGCCGCTGGTGTTTCCGGTGATCTTGCCGTCATAGAGGAAGAACTGGCAGTCCTTGTCAAGCACATGAACCGCGCCGCCCTCTGAATTGGCCTTGTTGCCGCTGATCTCGCCGCCCCGCATGTAGAGCGTCGTCGACTGATTAGAATCTTGGCGCAGGCAGATGGCGCCGCCCCAGCGGCTGGCGGTATTGCTGTTGATCTTCGCGCTGCCGGAAATGTTGATCTCGCCCCAACCCATCAGAATGGCGCCGCCGTCCAGGCTGGAGGAGTTGCCGGTGATCTGCGCGCTGCCGGAAATGTTTATCTTACCACTGCCGCGCATATAGATGGCGCCGCCGCCAGCATCGTTGCTGCTTTGGGTCGCTGTATTGCCGGAGATGGTGCCGCCGGTCATATTGATGGTGCCGCCGGTGGTGGAGAAGAATGCGCCGCCGTTCTTGGCGGTGTTATTCTTGATTGTGCCGCCATACATATTGAAAGTGCCGCCGGTGGTGTTCGGCATGTTTGCATTGAATTTCCGGAAAATGGCGCCGCCGTAGTTGTTGCCGTTGTTGCCGGAGATTTCGCCACCGTACATATTGAATATGCACTGCTGGTCATCCAAAGCGATGGCTCCGCCGCCGCCATTGCCGGTGACTTTGCCGCCGGTGAGCTTGCCGCCGAACATATCCAGCGTGCTGGTATAAAGGTAAATGCAGGCACCGCCCCAGACATTCTGCGTCGCGCCCTTAAAGGTGCCGCCACCCTGACAGTCGCAGAGAACAAGTCGACCGCCGTTTTTGACCTGAATCTTGGCTGTGCCGTTGCTGGCAAGGGTCTTGCCGTTCAGGCACAGATATAGTGTTTTGCCATCCACCGTCAGATGACCGCTGAGGGTGGCGTTCTCCGTCAGGTAAACGTAGGCGGTATTGTTGGTATATGTGATGCTGCTCGTGCCGTCCCATGCCGTATAGGTCACGTCGGAATGGCTGGCATGGTCGCCCGCCGTGATACTGCCGCCGCAGTAGCAATGGGTGTGGTCATTCGCAGTCTGGGGCGCAAAGGCAGTATCCGGTTCGCCGCTTAGCGCCATAAGTGCGGCAACTGCGGCATCATAGCGGGTAAAATCGAGTACCGCGAAATCTTCATCAGAAAGCTGTACCTTCGCCTCGTCAATGGCTTCTAACTGCGCTTCTACGTCCGCCGCATTATCTTCGCTGATTGTTTCCGCTTCCGGCAGCGCGTCGATCAGTGCCTGCACATCTGCTGCGGTGATGACCGGAGCGTCGTCGGGCGCACCTGGCTGTCCGCTTTTTTCTGCAGCATATTTCCCGCAGTTTTCTGCCAAAGCACCGTCTGCACCGCAGACGGTGCAGCTTGCATTCATGCTCTCTGCCGTGCAGGCTGTTTCGCAGGTACATACGAGCGGCTCTTCCGTGCCGCCCTCAGCAAAAGCCGTTGTTGGCAGCAGTGTCAGCACCATACAGCACATGAGCAGGATGCTGATTAATCGTTTCTTCATCTTGTTACCTCCGTTTCTCCATCCTTCGACAGCCTAAAATCGTATTTCATTTCCAGCATGGCAAACAGCTTATACATAACCTTGGTGGCGATTGCCTTGATATCCAGTGATTGAATAAAGGCAAGCACCTTTGCCAGCTCGTCCTCCGGCACCCGGTACACCCGCATCGCCGCCGTCAAAAAGCGGCTGAGCTTGCGTTCCAACGGGAAATGGATGTCGCATTTTCGTGCCATATAATTGCGCATCAGTCCTGCCGTGCCGATTTCCATCTCGTAAAAGTCGCTGTCGCTGTAATCCGGGAAATTTGCGCTGAAGATCTGCTTCAGCTCTGCCGTGGTATGCAGGTAGATATACTCCGATGTTTCAGGCAGGGAGTAGGCCTCAATGTAAATTTCCCGCAGGTTCTCGTTCAGCTCGGTCAGGGTCAGCTGGATCGCCGTTTCCACCGCATAGGCGTAAACCGGCGGCAGCTTGATGTCTGCAATGCTTCTTGCCATGCCGAACTGTCCGCCGAACATCGTTTCGGTCAAGTCCAGCAAAATTTTATCCTTGGTGGGAAACAGATTCAAATAGCTTCCTCTTGCAACACCTGCTTCGTCCACGATCTGACTGACAGAGGTGTTTTTATACCCCTGATCCAAAAAGAGACGGACGCACACGGTCAGTATTTTCCGCTTCGTCTCGCTGCTGTCTTTCCGCAAATACATCACCTCCCCTCAAGCGTTTTAGTACGTATACCAATAATATCATAACAAGAACAAAAAGGCAAGTGGTATTCGAAGCTTTACCTCCGTAAATTGTGACTTTTCCGCAAACGCTGGCTTCTTCCATTACTCAATGACCGCCAACTACGAAAAAGAGCAGAAGGAGCTGCTGAAGCTCGTAGCTGACGGCAAGAAAAATCTGTTGGATGCGGAGCAAACCAAGGTGGATTTGAGGCTGCTGATGAAAGCGCTGCGGGACTATACGGACATCCGACAGCTTACGCCGGAGATCGTCAATGCGCTGATTCGGCGCATCGAGGTTCACAGCAAGGATAAGAAAACCAAGACGGTTAAGGGGGATATTTACTTCACCGCCGTTGGGCTATTCTCTATTCCTACGGAAAAGGAACTACAGGCGGCAATGGAGGAGATCCGCCAAAACCCGCAGCAGTTCAAGACTTCTGCATAAAGCAGAACACGGTGCAGCCCCTTTTCAGAGACTGCACCGTATCCTGCATAAAAACTTCGTTATCCGCTCATGTCTAATGCGGGTGCCATTTTTTGTCCGCCATAGGGGAAAGCAGCAACCCTTTACCGCACCCAGCGGCTTACGGGAACAGCCAATGCCGCCGATAGAACCGCCTGCGCTGCCTTTGCCGACAGATAGCCCCTCATGTGGAGTCCGCTCCCCTCCAGCACCGCCGCTGTCTGACAGTGGACGCACACGCCGCCCCAGCCCATCAGTGCCGCCGCCAGCACGAAGTCCCCCCGTGTGCCGGAGAGCCGCAGGATGCCGCCGGTAAGCTCCAGTAGTCCCAGCGGAAGAGGGTGCTCCAGCCCCGTCAGGGCCGTCAGCAGCCGGGTCAGCACCAGAAAGAACACCACGAAGCCGCAGACGTGGAGCATCCCCTCCCCCGCTCCCCGGACGGCCCCCGGAAAAGCGGAACTCAGAGTCTGCGGCGCAGACGGCGAAGTCCGTCCCTCCGGGGACGAGGTGCTGCGGGTCAGCAAAGCCGTCAGCATGGCGGCCGACACATGGATCAGCCAAAGCCATACCCCGGCCCGGAGACTGCCGAAGCAGCCCGCCCCCGCCACGCCCAAGGCAAAGGCCGGGCCGCAGTTGTTGCAGAACAGCAGCAGCCGCTGTCCCTCCTGTCGGGAGACTGCCCCGGTGCGGGCCAGCTCTCCCGCCGTCTGGGCGCCCACCGGATAGCCTCCCAGCAGACCCAGCAGCACTGCCGTACCGCCGGGACCGGAGACTCCCAGCATCCGGCGGGTCAGGGGCGCCAGCAGCTGCCCCAGCGCCGCTGCGCTGCCGGTGGCCACAAACAGCCGGGACACCACGAGGAAGGGAAACAGCGCCGGGATCACCGAGCCGCCACAGAGGGCCAGTCCCTCCCGCACCGCCTGTGCCGCCGTCTCCGATGCCGCCAGCAGCCCCGCCATGACCGCCAGAAGTCCCAGTGCCAAACCCATGCTCCCTCACCTCCCTTTACCCTGCCAGCTTATGACGGCGGGCAGAGGTCCATGCCACGGACAGGCAAGTTTTTCCGGCGGTACGCATACAGTCCACCGTGGGAGGGATGCCTCATGGGAGACAAAAAGCGGCTGGCCCGTGCCGGTCTGGAGGTCATGGACCGGCTGGATCTGCCAGGGGAGCTGGCGGCGGGGGTGGGCCGCATGGAGCTGGTGGGGGACCGCCAGTTCTATATGGAGCAGCACCGGGGCGTGCTGCGGTACAGCACGGAGGTCATCGACATCGCCGCCGCAAACATGATGGTACGGATCACGGGCCGGGAGCTGCAACTGCTGGCCATGACGGACCGGGAGCTGCGGATCAGCGGCACCATCGCTGCCATTGAGCTGCTGACATAGGAGGGGCCATGTATCGTCAGATCGTCCATTTTTTACAGGGGCAGGTGCTGGTGCGGATCGAGTGCGGCTGTCCGGAGCGGATGTTGAACCTCTGCGGCGCACGGGGCATCCCCTTTTGGGAGCTGACATGGGAGTCGCCGGTGTGCCTGACTCTGCGGGCCGTAGGCCGGGACCTTCCCCGTCTGCGGCAGGCGGCGGAGGACGCCGGCGGCAGCCTGCACCTGTGCCGCAGCGGCGGCGTACCGGTGTTCTGGCGGCGTCTGCGCCGGCGGTACGTGCTGCTGGCCGGAGCGGTGCTGGCGCTGGTGCTGATGTTCGGCGGCAACCTCGTCATCTGGGACTTTCAGGTCAGCGGCAACGACACCGTCCCCACGGAGACCATTCTCCGGGCGCTGGAGGACTACGGCATCACCGTGGGGTCGCCGGGTCTGCACATCGATCAGGAGACCATGCGCAACCATGTGCTGCTGGCCCTGCCGGAGGTATCGTGGCTGGCGGTGAACGTCCGGGGCTGCGTGGCCCATGTGCAGGTGGTGGAGCGGCACCGTCCGCCCGAGGCGGCGGACCGGAGCACCGTCACCAACATCGTGGCCCGGAGAGCGGGCCTTATCACCAAGGTGGAGGCGCTGGAGGGGCAGGCCATGGTGCTGCCGGGGGCCACCGTCACGGAGGGACAGCTGCTGATCTCCGGGGTGTCGGAGACGGAACACATCGGCGCACGGTTTGTCCACAGCATGGGGGCCGTGTGGGCCAGAACGTGGTATGAGCTGTCGGTCAGCGTACCGCTACAGATCACGCAACCCGCCGCCGGAAGCCGCAGCCACAGCCGCTGGGCGCTGGATATCGGAAAACACCGGATAAAATTCTACGGAAAGGGTAGCATCACCGGGGTGGATTGTGATAAAATAACATATTATAAACCGTTTACCCTGCCCGGAGGGCTTCGCCTGCCTCTGACGCTGGTGTGGGAGCGCATCACCGCATGGGAGGGCGCCGCCGCAGAGCGCACGGAGCAGAGCGCCCGTCAGGAGGGAGAGCAGCAGCTGCTGGCCCTGCTGTCGGCCCGGCTGCCGGAGGGCAGTACCGTCACCGACACCCGCTTCGCCGCTGTGCGGCAGGGGGACCGGCTGACGGTGGTGCTGAAGGCGGAGTGTCTGGAGCAGATCGGCCAGACCGTGACGCTGCCGGAAACGGAGACTACACAGAGATAAGGGGGCTTGTCCCGTATGGAACAGCGTGTAAGCATCGAGCGAATGGAAGAGGCCATCAATCTGTTCGGCTCGTTTGATGAAAATATCCGGCTTCTGGAGGCGGAATTCCATGTGACGGTGGTGAACCGTGACGGGGAGCTGCGGATCTCCGGGGAGCCAGAGGAGGTGATGATGGCTGCCAAGGCAGTGGAGGCGCTGCTGACCCTCTCCGGCAAGGGGGAGTCCATTACCGAGCAGCACGTCCGCTACGTCATCGGCCTGTGCCGCAGCGGCCAGTCCGAGCGCATCGGAGAGCTGACACAGGACGTGATCTGCATCACCTCCAAAGGCCGGCCCGTCAAGCCCAAGACCATCGGCCAGAAGCAGTATGTGCAGGCGGTGCTCCACAGCCCCGTCACCATCGGGGTGGGGCCCGCCGGCACCGGCAAGACGTATCTGGCGGTGGCGGCGGCCGTGGCGGCCTTCCGGGCCAAGCAGGTCAACCGCATCATCCTGACCCGCCCCGCCGTGGAGGCCGGAGAGCGGCTGGGCTTCCTGCCCGGCGACCTCCAGAGCAAGGTGGACCCCTACCTGCGGCCTCTATACGACGCCCTGTTCGATATGCTGGGGGCGGAGACGTACCAGAAATATCTGGAGCGTGGCAACATCGAGGTGGCCCCGCTGGCCTATATGCGTGGCCGGACGTTGGATGACAGCTTTATCATTCTCGACGAGGCCCAGAACACCAGCCGGGAACAGATGAAAATGTTCCTGACCCGCATGGGCTTCGGCTCCAAAATGGTCATCACCGGCGACATCACCCAGATCGACCTGCCGGGGGACAAGCCCAGCGGCCTGAAGGACGCCATGAAGATCCTGAAGGGCGTGGAGGGCGTCAGCATCTGCCAGCTGACCCAGCAAGACGTGGTGCGCCATGTGATGGTGCAGCGGATCATCGAGGCCTACGCCCGATTCGAGGAGAAGCGCAAATGAGAAAGACACACTACATCCCCATCACCGCCGATGTACCCGGCGCCGCCAACGATGCCAACTGCGCCCTGATCCGTCGGACCATCCGCACAGCGCTGGCGGCGGAGGGACTCACGGCCCCCTGCGAGGTGGACGTGCTTCTGACGGACGACGACGGCATCCACGAGATCAACCGGGAGCTGCGGCAGGTGGACCGGCCCACGGACGTCCTCAGCTTCCCGGAGTTTGAACTGACCCCCGGCCAGCTGCCCGGCCCGGAGGACGCCGACCCCGGCACGGGCCTTATCCCGCTGGGGGACATGGTGCTCTCCATGGAGCGGGTGGCGGCGCAGGCCAGGGAGTACGGTCACTCCAAGCGGCGGGAGCTCTCCTATCTGGTGACCCACTCGGTGCTGCATCTGCTGGGCTACGACCATCTGGACGAGGGGCCTATGAAGGCACAGATGCGGGCCAGAGAGGAGGCCATTATGGCCCTGCTGGGTCTGGATCGGTGAGAAGGTCCGCTCTGACCGGGCTCCGGCTGGGGCGCCGGGAGGACGCCGTGTCCCTTCTGAAAAGTCTCTGGCAGGAGACGCCGCAGCCCTGTCCGCTGTGCGGCGGGCCGCTGGACTATTTCCATAAAAAAGCCAAGAAAAGCAGCTGCGGCTGGGTCTGCACGGCCTGCGGCGTGCGGTATGACACCATGCAGCTGCCGGATGAATGAAACGAGAAGTAAATTTCTCCCTGTCCCTATTCAAAATTGCTCACAGAAAGCTGAGGATCACCGGAAATTGCGGAAGGAGCTGCATCATGGCCGAGGATAAGCTGTTTGTCGAGGCAACCGAAGAGGACGTACCGTCTATCATCGGCCTGCGGCAAAGGATCTGGAGCACCACATACCGAGGCATCTACCCCGATTCCATGATAGATGAATTTGACTGGGACCGGCACAGGGAAATGGAACTGCTGAGGGTCCATCACCCGGCATATTCCGTGTACCTTATCCGAAAGGGTCGGCAAAATATCGGCTATCTGACGATAAATAAAGCTGACGTGATCACCCTGCAATCCCTTTATATTGTCTCTGAATACCAGCGGCAGGGGATCGGTCGGCAAGCCTTTGATTTCATGAGTGCATATTGCCGGGAGCACCATGCCACCGCCTTCATCTGCCACTGTGTTCCGGAAAATTTCAATGCCCGAAGCTTCTATGAGCGCATGGGCGGCGAGGTGATCGGGGAGGACCTGACAAACGAGGAACGCTGGCAAAACTCTGTCACTTACCAGTTTACACTACCATCAAAAGTAACATAACAAAATTGCTCACAGAAAGCTGAGGATCACCTTATGAACGAGAAAAACAACATCACCAAAACCGCTATGCTCACCGTGTGCGGACGGCCCAACGTGGGCAAGTCCAGTCTCACCAACGCCCTGGTGGGTGAGAAGATCGCCATCGTCTCCAACAAGCCCCAGACCACCAGAAACCGCATCTACGGTGTAGTGAACCGGGGCGACACCCAGTTCATCCTGCTGGATACGCCGGGCCTGCACAAGGCCCGCTCCCGGCTGGGGGACTACATGGTGAAGGTGGTGCGGGAGAGTCTGGCCAGTGTGGAGGCCGCCCTGCTGCTGGTGGAGCCCATCCCCCACGTGGGAGAGCCGGAGAAGATCCTTCTCCAGCGCATCCGGGAGGAGAAGCTGCCCTGCGTACTGTGCATCAACAAGATCGACACCGTGGAGCGCAAGGACGATCTGCTGGCGGTCATCGCCGCATACAGCGAGGTCTACCCGGATTTCGACGCCATCATCCCCATCTCCGCCCGCACCGGCGACGGTCTGGAGGATCTGCTGACCCAGATGCAGCGGTACGCCGTGGAGGGGCCGCAGCTGTTCCCCGACGGCATGACCACCGACCAGCCGGATCAGCAGGTCTGCGCCGAGATCATCCGGGAGAAAATGCTGCTGTGTCTGGATAAGGAGATCCCGCACGGCACGGCGGTGGAGGTGACCCGCTTCACCGAACGGGAGGACTCCGGCATCATCGACCTGGACGTGACCATCTACTGCGAAAAGGCCAGCCACAAGGGCATCATCATCGGCAAGCACGGGGATATGCTCAAGCGCATCAGCACGCTGGCCCGGCAGGATATCGAGAAGTTCATGGGGACCAAGGTCTATCTGGAAACGTGGGTGAAGGTCAAGGAAAACTGGCGGGACAATGTGAATTTCATTCGTTCACAGGGCTACAACGAACAGTAATTCCCGTTAGAAACATGAGCCGACCCTAAAACTTACCACTCATGTTTCGACCCGGCGGCGGCAAGCTAATGCCGGGGGTGGAGATCATGTGCGATTACTGGAATCTTTTTCTGGAGACCGGAGCGCCGGAGCTGTATCTGCTGCACCGGTGGGAGGAGGAATCATGCCAAACCAACCCATCGTCACCGCCGGACTGGTGCTGCGGGAGACCGTGACCAGGGAGACGGACAAAATTCTGACGGTGCTGACCCCGGATCGGGGGAAGATCTCCCTCATTGCGCGGGGCGCCCGGCGGAAAAACAGCCGTCTGGCGGCGGCGTGTCAGCTGCTGGCCTATTCGGAGCTGACCATCTACGAAAAGGGTCAGTGGTTCATGCTGGACGAGGCGGAGACGCTGGAGCTGTTCACCGGCCTGCGGACGGACTTCGTGGCTCTGAGCCTTGCCTCCTATCTGGCCGATCTGACGGACGCCACGGCACAGGCGGAGGACACGTCGCAGCTGCTGCGGCTGCTGCTGAATGCCCTGTACGCCCTCAGTGTCCTGCATAAGCCGCCCCAGCTGGTAAAGCCCGCCTTCGAGCTGCGGCTCATGGCGCTGTCGGGCTTCGAGCCTCTGGCTGACGGCTGCGCCGTGTGCGGGCGGCCGGAGCCTGAGAATCCGGTGCTGGACGCCGTCCACGGGGTGGTATGCTGCGCCGCCTGCCGGGAAAAGGGCGGGCTGTCCATGCCCCTGTCCCCCGCCGCTCTGGCGGCTCTGCGCCACGTGCTGTACTGCCCGGATAAGAAGCTTTACAGCTTCACGCTGGATACCCCCGCCCTGCGCCAGCTGGGGCAGGCGGCAGAGGTCTATGTCACCGTCCAGCTGGAGCGCAGCTTCCGGACGCTGGACTACTATAAATCCATTTTGCCGCAAGAGGAACCTACATATGACTGATTTGTTTGAAAAATCCATCCGCACGCTGGAGCTTCCGGCGGTGCTGGAAAAGCTGGCGGCCAAGGCGGTCAGCGACGCCGCCAAAGAGCGGTGCCTGCGCCTGACTCCCGCCACGGACACGCAGGAGGTGCTGCATCTGCTGGATGAGACCGACGCCGCCAAGGAGCGGCTGGGTCTCCACGGCAGCCCCTCCTTCTCCGGGGTCAAGGATGTATCCGCCGCCCTGACCCGTGCCGACCACGGCGGTATGCTGAACACCCGTGAACTGCTGGATGTGGCAGGCGTACTGACCGCCAGCCGCCGGGTCAGCGAATACGACGCCCAGCGGCAGGGGGAGGCCACGGTGCTGGACCGGCTGTTCTCCTCTCTGCACACCAACCGCTATCTGGAGGATAAGATACGCTCCGCCATTCTGGACGAGGAGACCATTGCCGACACCGCCAGCAGCGAGCTGGCGGATATCCGCCGGAAAATGCGGCTGGCGGCCACCAAGGGCCGGCAGATCCTGCAGCGCATCATCTCCTCCCCCTCCTATGCCAAGGTCCTGCAGGAGGCCCTCATCACCCAGCGGGACGGCCGCTTCGTGGTGCCGGTGAAGGCCGAGTGCAAGGGCAGTCTGCCGGGTCTGGTCCACGACATCTCCTCCTCCGGTGCCACGCTGTTCGTGGAGCCTATGGGCGTGGTGCAGGCCAACAACGAACTCAAGGAGCTGGAGGCCCGTGAGCAGAAGGAGATCGACCGTATCCTGCGCCAGCTCTCTGCTGAGTGTGCCGGCCAGATGGAGAACATCCTCTGGGACTACGACATTCTGGTGCAGCTGGATGTGATCTTTGCACGGGCGCAGCTGAGCTATCAGCTCAACGCCAGCCGCCCGGAGGTGCGCCGCCGGGGCGGCATCACCCTGCGCCGGGCCCGGCATCCTCTGCTGGATCAGGCCAAGGCGGTGCCGATCACCGTGGAGCTGGGTGAGCAGTTCGACACCCTGGTCATCACCGGCCCCAACACCGGCGGCAAAACCGTGACCCTGAAAACCATTGGCCTGCTGAGCCTGATGGCCCAGTGCGGCCTGCACATCCCCGCCGACGGCGGCAGCGCCGTGCGGGTGTTCCGCCGGGTGCTGGCGGACGTAGGAGACGAGCAGAGCATCGAGCAGAGCCTGTCCACCTTCTCGGCCCATATGTCCAACATCGTCCGGATCCTGAAGGAAGTGGACGACCACAGTCTGCTGCTGTTCGACGAGCTGGGCGCCGGCACAGACCCGGTGGAGGGTGCGGCTCTGGCCATCGCCATCATTCAGGAGGCCCGGAATCAGGGGGCTCTCATCGCCGCCACCACCCACTATGCCGAGTTGAAAACCTTCGCCATGACCACGGCGGGGGTGGAGAACGCCAGCTGCGAGTTCGACGTACAGACCCTGCGGCCCACCTACCGGCTCCTCATCGGCATCCCCGGTAAGTCCAACGCCTTCGCCATCTCCCGGCGGCTGGGGCTGGATGAGTCTGTCATTCAGGCGGCACAGGCCCAGATGGACAGCGACTCCGTTCGCTTCGAGGACGTGCTGACCCAGCTGGAGGAGAAGCGCCAGCGGCTGGAGAAGGCCCAGAACGAGGCCGACCGACTGTGGCGGCAGCGGGAGGAGGACGCCCGGAAGGCCCGGACCTTCCGGGAGCAGATGGAAAAGGGCAAGGAAAGCGCACGGGCCAAGGGAGAGGCTGAGGCCAAGCGCATCGTCCGGCAGGCCCAGCAGCAGGCGGAGGAGATCTTCGCCCAGCTGGATCAGCTGCGGAAGGAGCAGCAGAAGCAGGCCAACGTGCAGGCCCTCAACGACGCCAAGGCCGCCGTGCGCCACCATCTGAAAACGGCGGAGGAGCAGCTGCACCTGCGGGACGAGGAGCAGGAGCCTGCCTATACGCCGCCCCGGCCCATCGCCGTGGACGATCAGGTGGAGCTGCCCGGCGTGAAGATGGCCGCCACGGTGCTGGCCGTCAACGGCGACGGCACCCTGCTGCTGCAGGCGGGCCGCATGAAGATGACCGTCAAGGCCCAGCAGGTGCGCCTGCTGGAGGGTGCTCCCAAGAAGTCCAAACCCGCACCCAGTCCCTCCGCCGCCACCCTGAACACCGTGTCCCGTGCCTCCTCGGAGCTGGATATCCGGGGCTATGAGACGCTGGAGGCCGAGAGCGTGGTGGAAAACTATCTGGACAGTGCCGTCATGGCCAAGCTGGGCACCGTCACCATCATCCACGGAAAGGGTACCGGCGCTCTGCGAAAGGCCGTCCACGAGATCCTCAAGCGTAACAAGGCCGTCAAAAGCTTCCGGCTGGGCCGCTACGGCGAGGGTGAGGCCGGTGTCACCCTGGTGGAGCTGAAATAAGCCGCTTTCGTGTAGAACGACGAATTTTTTCTTGGATTCTCTGCAATCGCCACAAATTTTTGTGGGATTGAATATTGCTTTCTCCCCGTTATCCGTTATAATAGTATGTGTAGCAGTCGGCTTGATGACTGCGAATAAAGGAGTGCTGGTTTGATGTATACGCAGGAAATTACCGTTCAGAATGAGGTGGGGCTGCACGCACGTCCCGCTACGTATTTCATTCAGAAGGCCAACGAGTTCAAGAGCGGCATTTGGGTGGAGAAGGAAGAGCGCCGGGTCAACGCCAAGAGTCTGCTGGGCGTACTGTCCTTGGGTATTGTGAAGGGAACCAACATTGCCCTCATCGCTGACGGCTCTGATGAAAAGGAAGCCGTGGATGCTCTGGTATCTCTGATCCAGAACAACTTCGGTGAGTAACGACCGAACATGAAACAGCGCCGGTGTCTGCTGTCAGCAAGCACCGGCGTTGTTCTGCTTTTATCCTCTCGGCGGGCAAGCGCAAGCACGCCTGACAGCGTGTCCTTCCGGCGCTTTTTTCCTTGCTCATCGATGGTACGATCTCTGCACAAAAGGACGCCCCCGGCGTGGCCGGAGGCGTCCTTTTCATGTGTTCCGCTGCCCCCTATGGGGCCGCCCGGTCAGCAGCCGCAGCCGCAGCCGTTGTTATTCTGGGTGTTGCCGCAGCCGCAGCCGTTGCCGCCCCAGAACAGGCACAGGATGATGATGGCGATGATGATCCAGCAGCCGCAGCCGCCGAAGCAGGAGTTCTGATTGCACATAAGAACGTGACCTCCTATGAAAATTGGACCCGCAGGTCTCATTCCATAGTATGATCCGCCCCTTAATAGAGTTCCTCCGGCCGGGAGATACGGTAGCTGAGGGTCAGGAGGGTATCCACAAAGTGGATGTCCTCGAAGAATACCCCCTTGGTCTGGGTGGAGAGCTCCACATTGGTAAAGTTCCAGAAGCCCTTCACTCCCAGGGCAATGAGCCGGTCCGCCAGCGGCTGGGCCACGCTCTGAGGCACTGTCAGCACCGCCACGTTGGGGTGGTACTCCTCCACATAGTGTTCCAGCTCCTCCATGGGCCGGATGGTCACGTCGTGGATCTTGGTACCGATCAGCGCCGGGGACACGTCGAAGGCGGTATCCACCTGAAAGCCCACCTTCTGAAAGTCGAAGTTCTGCAGCAGCGCATGGCCCAGATGGCCCGCTCCCACCACAATGAGCCGGTAGCCGGAGTCGATGCCCAGAATGTGGCCGATTTCCGAGCGCAGCTCTGCCACGTTATAGCCGTAGCCCTGCTGACCGAATTCACCGAAGCAGCTGAGATCCTGCCGGATCTGAGAGGCGGTGATGTCCATTTTCTGCCCCAGCGAATTGGAGGAAATGCGTACCACGCCCTTGTTATGCAGCTCGTCCAGATAGCGGTAATAGCGGGGCAGACGATGGATCACCGCATCCGAGACCTTTTGTTTTTTCATATGCGTCCTTCTTCTTTGCCGGCGGCAGGAGCCGGGCTGCAGCCCGCTTTCCCCTACCGCTTGTTTTCGTCTTTCTGGATTGTACTCCAAATTCCAGAACTTGTCAACTTTTTTAACAATCTTTTTTGTCTTTTGTGCAGTTTTCTTCTTTACATTCCCGAAAAAGATGGTATAATAAATTAGTCGCAAGGGGGAAAGTCTCCCTCTGCTACATATGCGCCCGTAGCTCAGCTGGATAGAGTGACAGACTCCGACTCTGTAGGCCGCTGGTTCGAATCCAGTCGGGCGTACCATATTAACGAAACGGTATAGATGCGTCTGGCGAAAAGTCAGGCGCATCAACCGTTTCCGGGCTTTTTCAAGCCCGGATTTCTTCTCTCAAACCATAGATGCAAATCGCTGTTTCAGGGCGTCTGCCCCGATTCGAACCGGGCATTTTCCCTTTTCGGGCAGATGCGTTCAGCCAGCGCCCTTTTTCAGCGGCGATTTTTCCGGCTGACAGCGGTATTTTTCTTAAAAAAGAATCACAAAGATTTGGGCGTCGTTTTGTTGGTCCTGACGGACTGAGAAAGCGGCGCCCTTTTTCATTTCAAAAAGGGCGCTGGTGTCAGCGTCAATTTTTTGTGGGCCGGAGCATGATCGCTCTGGCCTTATTTTTTTGCACACGGGAGGAGTTATATGAGCATCAGCGCGGAAGAAAAGAACCGTTACCTCAGAGAAGCAGCGATCGTCCTTGCCCGAGAAGGATTTCAGACGGACAGGACTCATACTGGTGGTCTGGAAATGCGGGAACGACGGCTTTGACTTTCAAAGCGTCCGGCTCGGAGGAATCGAGCCAGAGCTATACAGCGTCTACCAGGCGGCAAAGGCCATTGCGGTCGGCTGCTGCAATACCTCTGCCTTGATAATGACGAGGCAGGCGAGGATGCCTGCGACGGTATGATGGATACTCTGGAGGATATGGGCTATGATGTGGAGCGTCTCCGCCCGGAGGGAAAGGACTGGAACGATGACCTGCGGGCGAAGCGAGGTGGCCATGGGTAACTTATGGATCCTCCTTGCAACGGGCGGCGTCATGGTGGCGGTCATAGGCTGCCTGACGCTGCTGAATAACCGCTACACCCTCAACAACATTAAATCTAAAACCGTAGGCGACGGCCAGCACGGTACGGCACGCTGGGCCACCGATGCAGAGATTCGCAAGACCTATGCCCTCGTGCCGTTTCAAGTTGCAAACTGGCGCAAGGGACAGCACCGCCCGGAAGTGCAAGGGCTGGTGCTGGGCAGCGTCAGCCATAAGCGTGGCATCACCGCACTGATAGACAAGGCCGATGTGCATTGCCTTATGATCGGCGCATCTGGCGTGGGCAAAACGGCCTACTTTCTATATCCCAATTTGGAATATGCCTGTGCCAGCGGCATGAGCTTTCTGGCATTGGACACCAAGGGCGACTTGGCTCGCAATTACGGCACCATTGCGGAAAAATACTACGACTACCATGTGTCTGTGGTAGACCTGCGCAACCCTACCCGCTCGGATGGCTACAACCTCATGACGCTCATCAACCACTACATGGATGCGGCGCAGGCCACAGGAAGCCTTGCAGCCCGTGCCAAGGCGGAGAAGTATGCCAAGATCCTGGCTAAGACCATCGTGTCACCGAATGGGGATACGGACTACGGTCAGAACGCCTACTTCTACGATGCGGCGGAGGGATTATTGACCTCTGTGGTGCTCCTGCTGGCGGAATTTCTGCCGCCGGATGGGAAACAGGAGCGGCGGCACATTGTGTCCGTGTTCAAGCTGGTGCAGGAGCTGCTGGCTCCCTCGGGGGTGCGGGGCAAAAACTGGTTTACCATTCTCATGGAAAAGCTACCTCCGGAGCACAAGGCCCGGTGGTTTGCCGGGGCGGCGCTGAACACATCCGACCAGGCTATGGCCTCGGTCATGAGCACGGTGCTGTCCCGGCTCAACGCCTTTCTGGACTCCGAGCTTGAGCAGGTGCTGTGTTTTGACAGCACCATGAACGCCGAGCGGTTTGCGGCGGAGAGATCCGCTATCTTCCTGATCTTGCCGGAGGAGGATCAGACCAAAAATTTCATGGCGGGCTTGATGATCCAGACGCTGGCACGGGAGCTGTTCGCCGTGGCGGATGAAAATGGCGGGCGGATGCCGGGTCGTGTTGTGTTCTTCTGCGACGAGCTGGGTACCATGCCCGCCTTCGACATCCTGCCGCTGTTCAGCGCAGGGCGCTCCCGTGGGCTGACCATGGTGCCTATCATCCAGGCGCTGGCGCAGCTGGAGAAAAACTATGGCCGAGAAGGAGCGGAGATCCTAACCGATAACTGCCAGGATACCATCTTCGGCGGCTTCGCTCCCAACAGTCAGACGGCGGAGCAGCTCTCCAAGGCGCTGGGCAGCCGCACGGTATTGTCCGGCTCGGTCAGCAGAAGCAAAAATGATCCCAGTCAGAGCCTGCAGATGATGGAGCGACCCTTGATGACACCGGACGAACTGAAATCCATCCCCAAAGGCAGCTTCGTGGTCATGAAGACGGGGACGCATCCCATGCAGACAAAGCTGCGCCTGTTTCTGGATTGGGGTATTACCTTCGGTGAGCCGTACATCACCCCGGAGCATGCGGCACGACCTGTGGTCTACGCCAGTCGACAGGAACTGTTCCTCCGCATCGACCGGGCTTATGGGAAGAAAGGCACCCAACCTACGCAGGTGCAGCAAGCACCTGTTGCCGAGAGAAGAAGCCCCTATTCGGCAATGGGGCTTTACAATGAGGACGCAAAGACATGAGCTACTTTGGAAGCATCTATGCGGATCAGGAACTGTCCCACCGGGCCAAGACCGTCTATATGTACCTCAAGGATCGCTCCAATGCCGATGGCGCCTGCTGGCCCAGCGTCCGCAGGATCGCTGAGGACTTGAAGCTCTCCCGCCGCACCGTGCAGCGAGCCTTGTCAGACTTGGAGCGGCATAGATTTTTGGAGCGCACCTATCGCCGCCGTCCCAACGGCAGCTTGACCAGCAATTTTTACCGGCTCAAATAAGCAAGAAAAAGCGCACTTCCCGCCAAGGGGGAAGTGCGCTTTCAAGCTGTCATAAGGGTAGCGTCATCATGGCGCATCCAGAAGGACTCACTCTATCGGAGATATTAGTACAGAGAAAAGAACAAGCAATAGCTCCTATGATTAGAATCTTCCACCTTGGAGAAGCATGATGAGCACCCCGAAAAGCACAAATGCGAGTATCGGGAAAAGAGCTCGGAGGGTATTGCCTATCCTCACTTTTATCTCGTATGCCGCTTCCTCGGCGGACATGCCGTCTTTCTCTTCCTTCTCGTCGGAACGATCCTTTCCAATCAACCTACGAATGAGGCCAAAGATACCTGATATGAAAAACCCAACCACAGCAATGATCAATCCTGCAATAGCAAAGACAAGGTCGCTGGAACTCGGGGCTAAAACGCCGGTTGAGTTTTCCGGAGCCTCCGGGTCATATTTGATCTGGATGGACTTGCCCACCGCAATAGAGTTCGCCAAGGGGCCATACTCGCCTGTATAGTGCGTTCCATCCACCACATATTCGTAGGTCATCCAATAATTGATGCTTGTGCGGCTGCTCAGATGTCTACCGCGAATGCCTTTTATGGCCGATCCGGAAATATCGGTAATATTTGCGTTGCTGGTCACCCAGTCAGTATGATGGAGCGGCTGGATATAGGCATCCACTCCCATAACAAGCATACGGATACCGGTGATCAGCATGGTAATTCCTATGATGATCACCACCAAACGGGAAATATAGTTAGGTTTCATCGCTATGCGCCCTCTCAATTCTGGCAACCAACTCGTCGATTTCTCCCTCGTACAGCGATTTGTTATAGGGGAGCCTGTGCGTCTGGTGTGCACGGTCAACGAATTTCATGTCGTAAAAGTAGTACGTTTGGCGGACACCCCTTTTGTAAGGGGAGCCGAACTTTCGCTGTGACTCAACGAGACGGCAGTCCAGAATATCGCTGTAGCGGTAGTACCGCCCGTCGAAGGGGTTGGTGCGGCAGTAAAAACCGTCCTTCTGGAGCTGCACCTTGTAAAACAGGGCAAGAGAAAGAATCTGCGAGAGCGACACCAGCTCAAAGATGATGGGAATTGCAACGAGAATCGGCGGCAGGTTACTCGCCAAAAATATCATCACCGCCACGACAGCCATCAGCACGGAGAGAATCGTGGGGATCAGCACGAACCCAGCCTCCTTCTTGCCGGTGATGACGATCTCGCGGTCAAATTCGTCCTCCCCGCGGCTGGCTCCCGCAGCCTCGATGCGCTCGATCATGTAGTCGACTGCGTCGTCGTATTGGCCGGTCACGAGGAATCTCAGACGCTTCCCCTCGACCGTTTCAAAGTTGCAGTAGGTCGACTGGCGTGCGTTTGTCTCCCTGCCGGAGCTGAGCCACATGTCGTAGATCTCGGCGTAGCGGTAGAACCGCCCGTTAGTGGGCGAGGTCTGGAAATAAAAGCCGTCCTTCGCCACGAATACCTTAAAAAACAGCGCACTGTATACCGACAGCAGAAAGGCGATCGCCATCAGAGCCGCAATGCAGCCGACCAGAATAAAGGCGCCGTTGCGCTCGGTGTAAAGCCAGAACGTGACCCCGCCAAAGAGCACCAGCATGAACGCAGCCACGATGACCCCGGTCCGGTTGGTGATTTTATACTTCCAATTTCTTTGTTCCATCTGTTTTCTCCATGAAATTATACCCATAGTGATTTGTTATATCACAGGGAAGTGGCTGATGCCACTTCCCTGTGATTGATTCAAATAATAGAAAACTGTTCCGAATATGTTGCCCTAAATCCAGTTTTATCTGTAACGCAGACAACAATGGTATAGTTTCCTGTCTCTGTTGGCGACCACTCAAGATAGTCGAATGTTGAATCACTTAGAGTATAGTACAGAGTATCACCTTTGTAAATAGTATACTCCCATACATACGGCTGGTAACCACCTTCCGCCTTAACTGAGAAAACCAATTCCGTCTCCGGCTCCATGTCTCCAATTACTTCGACATTAGAAATCGTCAGATCATTAGGGACAAACTTTGCTTCTATTGTACGGTTCGTGAAGGCAGTGAAGGTATACTCATCAGAAATATTATCGAGGCATCTTCCATTTTCATACCAACCCTCAAACATATAGCCCTCATCGGGAATTGCAGAAATAGTTACTGTAGAACCGTAACTATAGCTGCCTGTTCCTCGCACTGTACCACCATTTCCGGAGCTCAGAGAAATTACGCATTTCGCATGGACAGATACATCTTTTTCATTATTGCCATAATTGGCCTCGTCCGCATCCGTTTCTACTACCAAATGATATAGATTGGGCTGAAGCGGATCAGACCCCAGGCTGGTTTCGGCAATGTCGTAACTCAAAACGACTTCTTCTCCGGCATCAAGGGCTGCGATATTAATATCGGCCAGCACTGCTCCTTGGTCGTTGTCAGAATAAACCACCAGCTTCGCTGCATCAATTGTTTCATAGCCTCTATTAGCTACTGTGATTTGCAGCTGTCGTCCAGTATCAGTCATTGACTCCTGTACATTTTCGATTGCGATGTCAGCCAATCCAATTTCAAAAGAAGCCTCATTATCTGTTGGCCGAACATCTGTATCGCCATGCGGTGTTATTCTTAGGGAATAATTTGCCCGGGAAATCGTCTTCGGAAGTTCAAACGGTATTTCCAAATTGGCACTTCCACCGATGTTTAGGGTTTCGTTTAATGTACGACTGTCAACAACATTTCCTTGCGGATCGATGACTTCAATATCAAAGGCCGAAACATCTACCGATCCATTGTTGTATACATCGGCACTCAGGACAATCGTTTCCCCGCCAGTGACCTCTCCGGAATAAGTCACTATCGGATTTACGGAGACATCGCAAAACGCCTCCGCTTCCTTTTGAATCAAATCGAGTTGCCCATACGCTTTGCCATTTTCAGGTTCGCTCAAAGCATCCGCAGCACAATATGTCAGTTGGATATTACCTGTAGACATCATGCAGGCATCCCATCCGCGGATTACATCATCTCCCGTTGTAAGCGGCAAAATGTTCCCGAATTTATCAAGCACCTCATTATAGTAAGTGCCATAAAATTGTGCCTTTTCATTCACATCTTCCCAAACAATCGCTTTCTGTCCATTTGCACTTTTCAGAACCTTGAATGTCGAAACGGACTCCGGAAGATTGTCCACCACAGTCTCAACTGTCGCTGCACTTCCACCTGTCATGCACATAATAGCGTGATCGCCCATCCAGTATAGTTTATCATCCATGAAATATACCGATGTATCCGATGTGCTATTTTCTGTAACTCTGCTCAACTCACCATCGCCATAGTAATATACTTCCATATCATCAACAGATGACATATCCGTATTTGTTTTTGCGGAATATGCGACTACACTGTTATTGCCAATGTAGGAGCAGGCAATACTGTTTACTATGGGCAAATTCGATGCGATGGTTTCCTCCGATTGCCATTTTCCACCAACCAACTGTTTCCTATGAATGGAGTTAGTCCCTTCAACAGAAAACGGATCATTTTCTGAATTTTGCTGCCAAACAACGGTCACATCGTTGCCATTGGAAGTCAAACTGCAATTGGTTTCGTAGTCCAAATTACTTGTGAGGGCCACTGTTCCCGAAAATGCTTCGCCATCCCAATGAGTATAATATAGCTCCATATTGGTTGACATTTCATCGAGCGTGACATCTGTGCCAAATTCTTTTTTTGCGTTCTGCCACACAATATGTGCACCACCATTTCCGTCAGCGCACATAATCGGTGCATAGTCCATGGTGCCATCATCAAAGATAGGCTTTGCAGCGCTCCATGATGTACCATCATAAATACTATACATGAGAACGGTTCTACGTTTTTCCTTCTCTTTTCTGAAATAGCGCCGTTGGCACCTCTATGGATAGGCATCACTCCCTTCCCCATTCCATGTGCATTCTTAAATCAGACACGATCCCCATGATGCGATTAGAAAATGTTGCTTAAAGCAGAAGCGCTTTGCTTTCTCTAATCGCATAAAACAACTATTCTTTCCTCCAGATTTCTGATTATTGTGATATCTCGCAATTCGGCTATATTTTTCCATTTCTGCCAATTATTTTATACGATATATTCTCCTTTGGCAATATCAAGTCGAAATTTTTGTTAATTTTGTGAAAACTCCTGAACTATCATTATTAAAAATGCCAAATCAAAACCTTCATTTACCAGCAGTTGGTGTAATAGTAACACGAAGGAAATGGTGATTATTTTCTGTACAAAATACGAGCAATTTATTTCACTTGACATAGATTAGTAGGCATGCTATACTTCTTAACAAGAAACGAACAAATGTTCTAATTTGCGGACGCGTTGGAATAGAAAGGGGCGCAGGTAGATGCTCTGGCTTTCACGAAAAGACATCGAACACATTTCCCGCAGATTGCTTCGTGATTACCTGAAAAAAGTCCCTCAAAAGATCGATCATATTGATCCGGCAGATTTTGCGGAGAAAATGTGTGGCCTGCAATTTAC
>OWIW01000114.1_pt1 | contig 65085 bp, 46 predicted proteins | sample 2433821 | NCBI WGS metagenome assembly OWIW01 (sample SAMN05065751, study PRJEB22554) | human gut metagenome | biome: ENVO:2100002; feature: ENVO:00000062; material: ENVO:00002003 | host: Homo sapiens | place: USA | reverse complement strand
AGATTAGCGAGTGTCTCGTGGGCTCGGAGATGTGTATAAGAGACAGGTCTAATACTCGAAATATATTTATCAGCTGAGTAATATGAAATCTTTTATTCTGCATTGTTTTAATTTGAATATCATTATAAGTGTTTGATAAACACTATGTTGTTCGATACTATGTTACATAAGAGAGCAATTCATTACAATAATCTTCTTTCCTAAAGAATCCTCCACTTCTTTTCTACTGAGCCACAAAAAAGCCAACCAAAGCTACCGAGAACACAAAGAAAAGCATTACATTTGTGAGCAATTAAAATAAAAGAAGAGAATGAAGCAGCAAATTGTTTTTACACATAAATTCGAGCAAAGTCTTTCAGATTCCATAGCAAAATGTAATCCAGATAAGATATTTGTTCTTGCCGACGATACAACAATCGGAATGTGCTATAATAGGATAAAACACTTCGAATGTCTTAAAAAAGCACAACCCATAACTATTCCAAGTGCAGATGTAAACAAAAACTTATCGTCGCTCTCCTGTGTGTGGAAGGTTTTGCAAACTGCAAAGGCTACCAGGCATTCAATGCTTATAAATCTTGGTGGTGGAATGGTAACCGACCTTGGTGGCTTTGCAGCTGCTACGTTTAAGCGTGGCATCTGTTTCATCAACGTGCCCACCACGCTGTTGGCTATGGTAGATGCGAGTGTGGGTGGCAAAACAGGCATTAACTTCGGTGGTTTGAAGAACGAAATAGGGGTGTTCTGCCAGGCTGAATCTGTTATTATTGACACGATGTGGCTGCAAACGCTCGACCGCGAAAATCTGTTGAGCGGTTATGCCGAAATACTGAAACACGGATTGATAGCCGAAAAGGGAGCATTGGCAACGCTATTGGCTTTCGACACCGATACGTTCGACTTGCGACAGCTTGCCGAAATGCTGAAAGAGAGTGTCGAAATAAAAGAATATATAGTGGAACAAGACCCCCACGAGAAGCATATAAGGAAGGCTTTGAACTTCGGACATACGTTTGGGCATAGCTTTGAAGCGTGGGCAATGACACGAAAACCTATCCTTCACGGCTATGCAGTGGCATACGGAATTGTCTGCGAGCTTTATCTTTCGGTTGTAAAACAAGGTTTTCCGACTGATATAATGCGGAAAACGGTTAATTTTATCAAAGCCAATTATGGAGAATTTGCCATTTCCTGCAACGACTACGATGCGTTAATCGACCTTATGAAGTACGATAAAAAGAATGTGAACAGCACGATTAACTTTACTTTATTGCAAGATTTAGGCAGGGTTTCCATCAATCAGACAGCGACAGAAGACGAGATAAAAGAAGCCTTAGACTTTTTAAGAGAGGGGTAGAGCTGTGCTTTGGAGGCTGGTTTGCAGGTTGCTTGAAACGTTTTTGCCTAAGTTGGGTTACTTCGTATTGGTGGGTTGGTCTACCATCTGCAAGGCTTTTGCACGGGCAATCTTACCTGTTTCGGTGGTTGGAAGTTGGTCTGTGTGCTGATAATGTGCAGGTTGCCAGTATCGTGGCAATGCTTTCACACAGGCGGAACGCACTTCTTCCAAGTCGTTAGCTTCGGTTAGGAGTACTATTTCTTCACCAAACTTCTTGTTTTTACGCTTCGTTATTAGGAATGGAGCAGCGAGATAAGGGCGCAATGTCTGTTCCACTTCTTCCATTTGCACCTTTATTCCGCCCGTATTGATGGCGTTGTCTTTGCGTCCTAATATACGGAACTCGGCTCGTCCTGCTTCTGTCAGGCGCAATTCGGCTATGTCGTTGGTCTCCAAACGTTGAGAACAGACGGCTGGCGCATTAATTACGAGACAGCCATCGTCGTTCAACGACAACTCCACGCCGTCGAATGGCGTGTACCAATCGCTGCTTTCGCTTCCGTTTAAGCGACGAAGGGCAATGTGTGAGAGCGTTTCTGTCATACCGTAAGTGCTCCATACCGCATTCGGGAAGTCTTTTAGCTGTGCAGAAAGTTCATTGTCGATGCTTCCACCACCTATTATTAAATGGCGAATGCGCTGCAATCGTTCGCGTTCCTTGCTGTTTTGCAGTGTGTTGAATACCTGCAAAGGCACCATTGCTGCAAAGGTGATGGGTTCATCGGGGTTTGAAAGCTGAGCAAGCGAAGCATCAGAAAGTGGGTTTCCTGATGGTTTCACGTTCAGCAGACGCAGTTTTCGCTCTATACTACGTACCACAACCATCTTCCCAGCAATGTAATCGAGTGGCATACACAGCAAGGCTGTATCGTTGGGGCGTAGCTTGAGAAAGTCGCAAGTGATGCGTGCAGAGTTCAGCATACGTGCTTTTTCGACACGCAACGGCTTCGGCTGCCCTGTCGAACCACTCGTATGAACAAGCAAAGTGGGGGCTTCGCTGTGCCATTCGCTAAGAAATTGCTCTAAAGTCATTGCTGTTTCCTTGTTTTCAAGTCCCACTGTCAAACTCTTCTTTCTTGTCTGTTTACGCTCAATTGTGCTGTTATTGCATTATCCAAAGCTTATCGCCAACTACTTTTAAAGGCATTTCTATGTTGTCGGCGAACAGTTGTCCCGTGCCTAAACCTTGAGCGTGGCGTATGTTTGTGCCGTAAATGCTTGCTGTCAGTTGCGCTATGGCGTTAAGACCGACGTTGCTTTCGAGGGCAGAAGTAATCCAAGAGCCGATGTTTCTTTCACGAGCGAGTTGTATCCACTCCTCCGTTCCAGCCATTCCGCCGTGCAAACTAGGTTTCAAAACAATGTATTGAGGACGGATTGTATCTAATAATTCAATCTTATTCTGCCTTTCATTCACTCCAATCAGTTCTTCATCGAGCCCTATTGGTAAAGGTGTAGCAGCGCAAAGGCGTGCCATTTCCGTCCATTGGTGCTGCTTTATGGGTTGCTCAATGGAATGAATGTCGTATTGAACCAACGCTTCCATTCGCGAAAGTGCCTCTTCGGGTGTGAAACCGCCATTTGCGTCCACCCTCAACTCGACGTCATTGCGGCTGAAAGTGGAACGAATGTAGCGTATGAGTTGCAGTTCTCTGTCGAAATCAATCGCTCCTATCTTTAGTTTTACGCAGCGGAAACCTGCTTTTAGCTTGGCTTCCAAACGTTCAAACATTTCCTCGAACGTTCCCATCCATACCAATCCATTGATTGGAATACCTTCTTCGCCACGTCCGAAAGGTGTATCGAAGAAGTTTAAACTGCCTTTAGCGTTGAACTGTGCCACTGCTGTTTCAAGCCCAAAGAGCATAGATGGGTAGGGGCGCATTGCTTCATAATCGATTACTCCTGTGCGTTCGTACTCATCGCAGAACGTTCTCAGCTTGCGTTCATAGTCGTTTGGCGGCATTGCATCGCAAGAAAGGTCGGGCAGCGTGGCACATTCGCCCACTCCGACTACATCGGGTTGCTCGTCGGAGGTAAGTTTCAAGTAGAAACTAAGACGTGTATTATATACCCCACGCGATGTTCCTGCAGGCTGAAGAAAGTGCAACAGCTTGGAAGTAATCGTTATTTTGCGCATTGCTGCTTATGGAAATTGAGGATATTTGTCGAAGTCTGGCTTGCGTTTCTCCAAGAAAGCACGTCCTCCTTCTTGCGCTTCGTCCATTGTGTAGTAAAGCATTGTGGCATCGCCAGCAAGTTCCTGAATGCCCGCCTGACCGTCTAACTCGGCATTCAGTCCTGCTTTTATCATACGCAGAGCCAACGGCGAACGCTCCATCATGGTTTCTGCCCACTCCACGCACTCGTCTTCGAGCTTATCGAAAGGTACAACCTTGTTTACCAAACCCATACGTTCAGCTTCAGCAGCAGAGTATTGACGGCACAAGAACCATATTTCGCGTGCCTTCTTCTGTCCTACTATGCGTGCAAGATACGATGCTCCGAAGCCTGCATCGAACGAACCAACCTTCGGACCGGTCTGCCCGAAGATTGCATTTTCTGATGCAATGCTTAGGTCGCACATAACATGGAGCACGTGTCCGCCACCGATTGCGAAGCCGTTTACCATAGCAATGACAGGCTTGGGTAAGCGGCGGATTTGCATTTGCACATCTAACACATTCAGACGGGGTACTCCGTCGCCGCCGACATAGCCGCCACGACCCTTCACATTCATATCGCCACCTGCGCAAAAGGCTTTGTCGCCCGCACCTGTAAGTAGCACTACACGAATGTTTAAAGCCTCACGACAGTACGAAAACGCCTGCGAAATCTCCCAAACCGTTAGCGGTGTGAAGGCATTTCGATAGCGTGGGCGATTGATTGTTATCTTTGCTATGTGGTTGTATTCCTCAAAAAGGATTTCCTTAAAGTCGAAACCCTCGATGGTTTTCCATTCTCTGTTAGCCATATTATGATTGTTTTTATTTATTGTTTCTTTTCTAATTGCTTGTAAAATGTGCTCCACGCCTTGGCATCTTCTTCGGAATCGGTGAACACTTCCAATAGTACGGAAGTGTTGCTGATGTTGAGAAACGCTGCCAAACTGCTTTCCAACTCTTCCGAATTGGTTGCTGAAAAGTAGCCTATGTTATGTGTCTGGCATACGCCTTCGGCGGTAACGCTTGCACCAGCACCCATTATTGCAGCTCGGTGTGCCGATTTTTCCAATCCTGACAACTGCTGAAAGATACCGCCACCACTGTTATTGAGCAACAATATGGATAAATTGTCGCCCAAATTGCTGTTCCACAAGGCGTTTTGGTCGTAGAAAAAGCTCAAGTCGCCTATAACGCAGAACACACGTTTGCCTTTGTTTGCCGCTGCCATACCTACTGCTGTGGAGAGCGTTCCCTCTATTCCGTTTACCCCACGGTTTACGAATATATAGTCGGACGAGCAGAAATTGCCCAAACGAACTGCCGAACTGTTTCCGTAAACCAATGCTTTGGCATCGTTGTTTTGCTGCAACAGCGTGTGAAAACGCTTTACTGCCAACATCTGCGAATAGGCTGGTACGTACGATTGCGCAGCAGTTGCGGCATCGTTCAAAGCCTTTTGCCAATCGTGATAGAACTTTGAAAGGGCAAAATCTTCCAAACCGCTTGCCAACGCCTTGATGAAAGCATCGCTCTGGCACTGCACTACGGCGGTAAGGTTGGTGAATGTGTCGCGAATATCGCCACGTGGGTCTATCAAAATAGAATCTGTCGAGGTGCAACTCCGCAAGAACTGTTTGCACAGCTTGCTCACCAACGTGCCGCCCATATATATAATAAGGTCTGGGCGCAATGCTTTCGTGTCTTCTGCAATAGCTATTGCCACATTGACAAGCTGCGGTGCGGTGTCAGTAACATCGGAAAGTTTGTCTTGTATCACCACGATTCGTTGGTGCAACCTAACCAATTCTGCCTTCACTTCTGCCATATTCGACCACGCTTCCTGCCCAATAATGAGCAAAGGGTGTTGCGCCTGTCGAACCATTGTTACGACATCGGCTACGGCGGTATTGTCGTTGCAGACAGATGTTGCAGAAATATGTCGTTCTGTGGGCAAGGTTACCACATCGTAATCGAACAACGGCTCGCTTATTGGTACGTTGATATGCACTGGGGCATACGCAAATCGCTTGCATTCAATGAGTGCTTCGTTTACCAAACGATTGCAATACCAATGTTCTTCCTTCGTTTTGGGTTCAATAAGGTGGACGCTTTTGCGTACAAACGGAGCGAGTGCGTTGGCTTGTGGCATAGTTTGTCCGTCCGATTGCCCTATCCATTGTTGGGGGCGGTCGGCTGAAACAACTATCAAAGGTAGGTTTTGATAATACGCTTCTGTCACGGCAGGTGCGACGTTCAGCAGTGCCGACCCTGACGTAACGCAGACAACAACGGGCGAATGGGTACTCATAGCAACGCCTAAAGCAAAGAATGCTGCCGAACGCTCATCGGTTACGGGATAGCATTTTACATCTTTGCATTCACAAAGATTATGTACAAGCGGCGAGTTTCTCGAGCCAGGGCACACCACAGCCTGCGTTATGCCATGCTGAACGAGCAACGCCGTCAGGATATTTACGTTTTCTTTGTTACTGAACATCTTTATTATTGCGTTTTAACGAAGTAGTTGTCGCATTGTCGATAGTTTTGCTTCAGTTTCTTTCCATTCGCTTTCTTCCGTGCTTTCTTTCAGTATTCCGCCACCGGCATACAGGTTGCAGACACCTGTTTGCATCTGCATACAGCGCAACGATACATAAATGTGCGTGTTGCCTTGTAGGTTTAGCGGTCCTGCAAAGCCACTGTAATAGAGTCTTTTGTTCGATTCGTTGGCGAGAATGAATGCCTTTGTTTCGTCTTTGGGCATTCCGCAAACCGCAGGTGTTGGGTGAAGGTCGGACAGAAGTTGCCCTATGGCTGCATCGGGGCGTAGCTTGAAACTGAAATCGGTGCGCAGATGTACCAAGTCGGCAGCCTGCGTGGTGTATGCTCCTTCTTCCTTTATCTCATCGGCACAGCGTTCCAAGCACCTTTTTATATATAGAGAAACGTACTGTTGTTCTGCCTTGTTCTTTGCCGACCATTCTACTCCGTTCTCATTGTAAGGCATTGTGCCTGCCAAAGCCATAGTCCGCCATTCCGAACCATCGCCATCGAGCAGTATTTCGGGCGTTGCCATCAGCCAAATGCCCGACTGTGAAGTGGAAAAAAGGGCAACAAACTGGCGTGGATATTTCTTGCAAGCCTGCCAAAACACCTCTTCGGGTTGTAAATCGTGGGAAATTTGCTCCTGCACACAACGCGAGAGCACTATTTTAGCAAACTTGTTGTTTGCTAATTCTTTATGAAAGGCAGTAAAATCTCTGTGATATTTGGTTCTGTCTGCTTCTTTTTCGTTTGCTTCTTCTTCCTTTTTTGCTAAAGGCTGCACCTCCTTTACAGGCATCGTACGCACTTCGTCGGGCTGCAAAAGCAGTATAGGACAATCGGCTGACGGACTGAACGGTGCAATTACAAAGCCTTCCTTGCCGTTTAATTCGGTAAGCGACGACAACTCTGAAGGTGCGGAATGCTGCACCAACATTGTACATTCTTCGGCAAAAGGCAAGCGGTAGACAGCAAACGAACGCATGACTAAAACTCCTATAACTACAGTTTTCTGTTTGAATGGACGATATAGTTCGTTACTTGCACCGAAGAAATAAGTTCTCCTTCATCATCTTTTACGTCTATATGCCATACATGCAGCTTGTAGCCTTGGTGCAAAATGCGTGCATAAGCCGTAACCATACCTCCGTAAGGCACTGCCTTTACGTGGTTTCCGCTTACATTTATGCCCAAAGCCATCTTACCATCGCAAAGCACCATGGAGCCTAAACCTGCCACATTCTCCGCCAATGCCAATGTTGCACCACCGGAAAGGAAACCAAACGTTTGCCTGTTTCTGTCGCCGACAGCCATCTTTGCCATCAACGTGTCGGGTTCTGGGGTTGATATAAAGTGCATTCCCAAGGTGCGGCTCAACCCCTCTTCGTTCTCTAAAATAGCACTGTACTTCTCTACGTTCATTCTTTTTATTCTATCTAATAGCTATAATTAACAACAAATATTATTGAGTTGATTGTAGTTCTACTACTGCAAAGTTAGCAATAAACTATCAGATAAAGAAGCCCAAGCTATTAATTTGTGTTATTGGTTAGACCACACTACAATCACATTTCTTTCACATAAGCGGATAATGGGTGTTACTTTGTATTCCTTTTTTATTCTTTCAATATTTTTACACTTGCAGACTGACAACAAAGAGGACTAAATATAGTGATTGCTAATCATGGATTTCAACCTACATAACAAACAAAATCCTCCTCGTTCGAAGTATATCGAACGAGGAGGAACTTTATCTATACGACTTTATATTGTTTACTTCACTACGATTTTCTTGCCGTTGTGAATATAGATACCACGTGTCGGATTCAGCATTCTACGCCCTTGCAGGTCGTAGTAGTAGCCGTCACCAGCATTTTCTGTAGTAGTTTCGCTTATGTTTTCAATGGCGCTTGGCTGCTGGCGATAGCCGAAAAGAATGGTGCCGTCGGCATTCACCTCGATGCCTTGTATGGCATTGTTCACCGTAAGACCATCGTAGAACGTTAGTTTATCGATGTTCTTCTTTTCTACTCCGAACAGATTTTCTTTGTGAGCACTATAGTTCAGCTGTTCGTCATCGGCAGGAATAATGTATGCACGCATCTTGCTATCAACCGTATTCACGCTATTAGTCTCCCAAGTTCCCTTGGTGTAGGCAAAGTGGCTAAGCATTAAGCCATCGCCGAAAGTAAACGTTTCGTAGCCGTTAGCTCTTCTTTCTTTATATGCTTTGGGATACCACGTGTCCGAAGTTCTGTTCTCAAGAATAAAGTATTCCGCACGATTACGTGTAGAACGTACTATTGCTGCCAACTCGCCGTTTCTGTTTGAAACAGGATCGAGCTTAACAGTTTGAGGAGAAGTCAGTTCTTTTATCTTCAACCAACCTAAATAAGAGCGTTCGTAAGCTGTATAACCGATAGGTGCATTGGCGTTGTTCACATAAGGACCAGCGTCCATAATAGACCAATAACCAAACGGATTGCGAGACAAAGTTACAGAAGGGTCGGTGTTATAGAAGTCGGGCAAGCCTAACGCATGGCCGAACTCGTGGCAGAAAACGCCCATTCCCATAAGTGTTCCATAGTAGTTTAGCTCATTTCCAACGAAGTATGAATTGAAAGGTATGCCTTCTATGGTTTCGTTAATGTCTTGCTCTTGCGGCCAGATATAGTTTTCATAGCCTGGTTTATTGGGATCTTCGGTAGCCTGTCCGCGACCAGCATAGAACAAGCAAATAAGTTCTACATGCCCTGTCTTTGCGTTCTTAAACTTGTCAAAACTTATGTTCTGTGCTTTAGCTTCCTTCACAACGTCGCGCACTAACTCTGCTGTTCTCTCATCTCTACCATAGTATGCATAGCTGTGATTTACCTTTATCGGACCTATTACTTCGAAGGTTGGCACAAACATACCACGACTTTGCGACTCGAAAAAGTCTTTTACAGAACCTACGCAGCCTGGTTCGTCGTGATAACCTGCCTCGTTATAATAGCGCATCATTTTCTCCGGCGTAGTTGTAGAAAGAAAGTCTTTATCCTTAAATTCTACCATTACAACGGGCACAAGTGGTGTTCCTATACTGTTGATGCCGCCCATTCCCGATCTGTTGTACTCGCCTAAGCCATCGGCTGTAGAGGCACTTATCGCCTTAAGCGGTGCATTATGCGCTGTACGTTTAGCTACACTGTTTAGCAAATGCATATTCTTCTCGGTCTTGTTTGCGTCCAAGAAAGCCTTTTCTTCGGCTGTCCGATCGCCTGCTTCGTGCGCTATTAAAGCAGATGGTTGTAGTTTTCCATCGCGTATAACGGCATAATAAAAACTATTGTTAGCGCCTTTTGTCAAGATTTTCCCATCGAGCGTTGTATAATAAACCGTACGACCGCCTGCGCCTCTAACCATTATCTTGATGCTGGTGCTGTCGCTTTGTTTCACTGTCCAAACCTTTGGCATTGGTCCAACAGCAAGTGTCGGGAGCGTAATAGCTGCCGACAAAAGCATTGAAATTAAGATTTTTTTCATATTTCTTTATTGTAGATATTACCTATATTTAATAAATGGGTCTGCAAATATAACTAAATCCTATATAAAATCCCTTACAATGTTCCAATCTTTTTTGTTTTTTTAAGAATAAACGTTTCACGTTAAATAGGCAAATTATATGTTCAAACGTTTATAGAACTACGTTGTTTTCTACGAGTATAATAAAAATGAAGAGCCTCTGAAAGTTTTTTGTCCAGCTTTCAGAGGCACTTCAGGTAAATATCATCGGGCTTTTTTCATTCTCACAAGCTCAATTGCTTCTTTCCCACTGATATGTTCAATGGTAAATTCAATCATAACAAGATGTGAGAAATCTTTCTTTATCTCGTGTCTGAGCCCTTCTTCATCGTCGGGATTGTACCGCCTGCCCAATTTGCAGAGGGCTTCCATCTTCTCTGTTTCATCTTCTATCAAGCGAACTTTTCCGAAGCAAATCACACTTCTGAAATAGGTAGTAAACTCTTTAGGCTTCACGTCGTTTCGGTCGATTACCGTAAACGATGCCTTGTCGCTGTTGCGAATAGCGTCCACTTTATGCCCTTTTATTGCCGAATGGAAGTATAGTTTGCGTCCCACAAGTACAGGAGTGATGGGTACACCGTAGGGATAGCCGTCATCGCCAAGCAAAGAAAGCACTCCGGAAGTTGCTTTTTCCAATATTTCCGTGCATTCCGTTTCTGTTAATTCTTGGCGTTTGCGCCGCATAGTTCTAAATTCTGTCATAGTAAAAACTTTAATGTTTTATTGCCCGATTAACGCTTTCTGCAACCGTTCGGGCTGTTCGGGGTAGAGGTGTATTTTGGTTTGCTGTTTCGTAGTGATGGTTAAAACAGGGTAAAACAACTTCTTCCGAATGCTTACAGCAGTTATTTCGGAGAGCAGCAGCGTGCGTGTCTTCACTTCGTTCGTTGTTTTGTACGTCAGCAAGTTGCCTTCTATCTTTATCGTCATGCGGTAATAGTAGGCGATATAGATTGCTATTGTACCTAAAAACCAAAAGACAGCGAAGAAATCGAAGTCGTTTGAACGAAAAAGGTAGTAACAAAGCATTGTTGTAAAAAGATAACCAGCAATTAAAGCCAATGCCATTGTGATTTTAAAGTTTCTGCTTGTTTGGTATTTCATAGATTTTTTATTTGCTTTTGCAAAGGTAATGAAAAGTTTGTTGTCCTTCAAGAGTATGGTTAAAAATAGCTAATAAAAGAAGGGTGGTTTAACATTTAAAAAGCTGCAAAATAGAACCGTGAAACATTAAGATAGGAGTTGAGAAACTCAAAAAATAGTTTTGATTTTTCAAAAGCGGCACTCTTGCCGACCAAAAGCTATGCTTTTACAAGGCAATAGTGGCTCTTTTGCAGGGCGAAAGTGTATGTTTTATAAGGCGAAAGTTGTCCTTTCTGTTACCTTTTTAGTTCCGTTTGCGTGATAAACGCTGCGCTTTAATTGCACAGTACTACCCACTAAGCGATGAACTTGTTGATGTTCAGTAGGCTTAGCGTTGCACGTGAAAAGTGGGCTTATTTGAAAACGATTTTATCTTTGTGCAGAAAACTGCCCTTCTCAGCGTGTTTCACGATTTTCAGTTTAACTTTTAAGGCGTATTGTTTAACTTTATTTTACGCTGTTCTTATGCAGCAATGCAAACGTAACCCATATATAAAGGTATAAAAAAGGCAAAAACAATAAGGAATTGCAAATAATTTATTAAATTTGCAAATCATAAAGATTATAATTCGATTAATAGAGAAAATGAATGTTTTAGAATTATCAGAACAAGAGATTGTACGTCGTCAGAGTTTGCAGGAACTACGCAATATGGGCATCAATCCCTATCCGGCAGCAGAGTTTCCAACCAATGCTTACTCTACAGATATAAAGAAAGAATTTAAAGAAGACGAGAAACGCGAAGTCGTAATTGCAGGTCGCCTTATGGGAAAGCGTGTAATGGGCAAGGCGTCTTTTGCAGAAATACAAGACAGCAAAGGCAGAATACAGGTCTACATTACCCGCGATGACCTTTGTCCAGGCGAGAACAAGGATCTTTACAACATTGTTTTTAAAAAGTTATTGGATATCGGCGATATCATTGGAATTAAAGGTTTTGTGTTTAAAACACAGATGGGCGAGATATCTATACACGCCGAAGAACTCACCGTACTGTCGAAAAGCCTGAAGCCACTGCCCGTTGTGAAGTATAAAGACGGTGTGGCTTACGACAAGTTCGACGACCCAGAGCTTCGCTATCGCCGCAGATACGTGGACTTGGTGGTGAACGATGGCGTGAAGGAAACGTTCAAAAAGCGTGCCACGGTGTTGAGAACGATGCGCCGTTTCTTCGACGATGCAGGTTACACTGAAGTGGAAACCCCAATATTGCAGACCATTGCGGGTGGTGCAAGTGCCCGTCCTTTCATCACACACTTCAATGCGCTGAACACCGAAATGTATATGCGCATCGCTACAGAACTTTATCTGAAGCGACTGATTGTAGGCGGTTTCGAAGGTGTTTATGAGATTGGGAAGAACTTCCGCAACGAAGGTATGGACCGTTTCCACAATCCTGAGTTCACCTGTATGGAACTTTACGTGCAGTACAAGGACTATAACTGGATGATGAGCTTTACCGAAAAGCTAATAGAAAAGATTTGTACAGAGGTGAACGGCAAGCCTGAAATACAAGTGGGCGATAACCTCATCAGCTTCAAGGCACCATTCCGCCGCCTTCCAATACTCGATGCCATCAAGGAAAAGACTGGTTTCGACCTTGATGGTAAGACAGAAGAAGAAATTCGTAACATTGCTGTGAACGAGCTAAAGATTGAAGGTATCGATAATAGCTTTGGTAAAGGTAAGCTAATAGACGAAATATTTGGTGAGTTCTGCGAGGGTACTTTCATACAACCGACATTCATTATCGACTATCCGGTGGAGATGTCGCCACTCTCAAAGATGCATCGTTCTAAGCCAGGACTTACCGAACGTTTTGAATTGTTTGCGAATGGTAAGGAACTTGCCAACGCTTACTCGGAATTGAACGACCCTATCGACCAGGAAGAGCGCTTCAAGGAGCAAATGCGATTGGCAGACAACGGCGACGACGAAGCAATGGTTATCGACCAAGATTTCCTGCGTGCCCTGCAATATGGTATGCCGCCAACATCGGGTATCGGCATCGGCATCGACCGTTTGGTAATGTTGATGACAGGACAGGAGTACATTCAAGAGGTTCTGCTCTTCCCACAGATGAAGCCGGAAGCCAAAGTTCCGCAAAGCAGCATAAAGGAATGGGCAGAGATTGGTGTCCCAGAAGAGTGGGTTTACGTGCTGCGCAAATGCGGTTTCAACCTCATTCAGAATATAAAAGAGGAGAAAGCGCAAGGCTTGCAACAGAAACTTGGCGAGATAAACAAGAAATACAAGTTGGGATACGACAAGCCATCGGTTGACGAAATTCAGCGTTGGATTGACAAAGCACAATGACAACATAAAGGGAAGGCGTGCCCTTCTCTCTTGAATACGACATGTACGACGTAGGAAACATAGCAATCATCGGAAGCGGAAGCTGGGCTACAGCCATCGCAAAGATTGTGGTGGAACACACGCACCACATAGGTTGGTACTTTCGACGCGACGAGACAATAGAGCAATTTCGCAAGTTGGGGCACAATCCCACCTATCTGACAAGTGCTCATTTCGACACCAACGAAATTCGTTTGTCGTCAGACATCAATCGTTTGGTGCAAGATTACGATACGCTTATCTTTGTAACGCCATCGCCTTACCTGAAGGGAATACTGAAGAAAGTAAAGCACAAGTTGCACGATAAGTTCATTGTAACAGCCATTAAAGGTATTGTACCCGACGAGAACTTGGTTTGCTCGGAGTACTTCCGCAAGGTTATGAAGGTGCCAGAAGAAAACTTGGCGGTAATAGGAGGACCGTCGCATGCCGAAGAAGTGGCTATGGAACGCCTGACGTATCTTACCGTAGGCTGCACCGACACGGAGAAAGCGCAGGCGCTGACCGAAGTATTGGTTTCCAATTACGTTAAAACAAAGGTGTCGCACGATGTTCTTGGCATAGAATATGCTTCGGTTCTGAAGAACGTTTATGCCATAGCCTCGGGTATTTGCTCGGGTTTGAAGTATGGAGACAACTTTCAAGCGGTAATTATTTCAAATGCAATGCAAGAGATGGAACGGCTGCTTACGAGTATAAATCCTATAAAACGCAACATGATAGACAGCGTTTATCTTGGCGACCAGCTCGTTACGGGATATAGCAACTTCAGCCGTAACCGCACTTTCGGCATGATGATAGGAAAAGGATACAGCGTTAAATCGGCACAAATGGAAATGGAAATGATTGCCGAAGGCTATTTCGGAACGAAGTGCATGAAGGAAATCAACCGCCATCTGCACGTGAACATGCCTATCCTCGACGCAGTTTACAATATACTGTACGAAGGTATTAGCCCCAAAATAGAGATTAAATTATTAACAGATTCTTTCAGATAACATACAAATGGAGAATATTAAATTAGACATTTCAAAAGCAGCTCAGGTGCTGAACCCGGGCACAATGGAATCGTATGCGCCACAGGTGGCAGCAGCACAAGAGGCTTTAGAAAAAGGAACTTGCCTCGGTAACGACTTCTTAGGTTGGTTACACCTGCCTACAAACATCACGGAAGAGTTTATAAACGAGATTAACAGCGTTGCCGGCACCCTGCGCGAAAAGTGCGACTTCGTAGTCGTTGCTGGTATTGGTGGCTCTTATTTAGGGGCACGTGCCATCATTGAAGCCTTGAGCAATAGCTTTGCATGGCTCTTGAACGACAAGAAGAATCCTACAATCCTTTACGCTGGCAACAACATCAGCGAGGATTATCTGTACGAACTCACCGAGTTCCTGAAGGATAAGCGTTTCGGTGTCATCAACATTTCCAAGTCTGGAACAACCACGGAGACTGCCCTTGCTTTCCGTTTGCTGAAGAAACAATGCGAAAATCAACGTGGCAAGGAAGAAGCAAAGCACGTTATCGTTGCCATTACCGACGCTGTAAAGGGTGCAGCACGTACGGCAGCAACACGCGAAGGTTACAAGACTTTCGTTATTCCAGACAACGTTGGCGGTCGTTTCTCTGTGCTTACACCTGTTGGCTTGTTGCCTATCGCAGTGGCAGGCTTCGACATTCAGCAGCTTGTAAAGGGTGCACAGGACATGGAAAAGGCTACGGGCACAGATGTTCCGTTCGCTCAGAACATTGCAGCACGCTATGCTGCCATTCGTCAGGCACTTTATTCAGAAGCTGGAAAGAAGATAGAAATAATGGCAAACTTCCAGCCAAAGCTCCATTTTATGGCAGAATGGTGGAAGCAACTCTACGGAGAAAGCGAAGGAAAGGAGCAAAAAGGCATCTTCCCGGCAGCGTGCGACTTTACCACCGACCTTCATTCCATGGGACAATGGATACAGGAAGGCGAACGCTCAATATTTGAAACGGTACTCTCTGTCGAAGAACCTAACAGGAAATTGCTGTTCCCACACGACGATGAAAACCTTGACGGACTGAATTTCCTCGAAGGTAAGCGCGTGGACGAAGTAAACAAAATGGCTGAATTAGGCACACGACTGGCACACGTTGATGGCGGTGTTCCAAACATTCGCATCAGCATTCCAAAACTAAACGAATACTATATCGGACAGCTTATCTACTTCTTCGAGAAGGCTTGCGGTATCAGCGGCTTGGTTCAACAGGTAAATCCGTTCAACCAGCCGGGTGTAGAGGCATACAAAAAGAATATGTTTGCCCTGCTCGACAAACCGGGTTACGAGGAAGAAAGCAAAGCTATCAGAAAACGATTATAAAGATAAAAGAAGCCCAGTCCATTGTTTAAATGGGTTGGGCTTTTTAGTTTTACACGCAAGAATGTTTCAGGAAGCAATCAGAAAATACAACAAACAAGCTGCACAACCCTTTGCGCCGAAGGTTGTTCTCTTCGATATGGACGGCGTATTATACGACTCTATGCCCAACCACGCAAAGGCCTGGCAAAGGGCAATGGCTGAATTTGGAATCCATTTCACTGCCGAAGACGCATACGCAACAGAGGGTGCAAGAGGTGTAGACACTGTCCGGAGGTATGCAAAGGAGCAGTTAGGCAAGGTACTGACCGAACAGGAAGCGGAAGAAATGTACCAACTAAAGGCGTGCTACTTCCAAGAAATGCCTACAACAGACATCTTCGATGGTGTAAAAGACTTAATGCAGAAGATACAAAACAGCGGCTTAAAGATAGGCATTGTAACAGGAAGCGGACAGCGACAGCTTATTAACAGATTACTTTCTGATTTCAAAGACTTTATCAACGAGACACAAATAACCACCGCTTTCGATGTAAAACGTGGCAAACCGAACCCCGACCCTTACCTGATGGGCTTGAAAAAGGCAGGCAATTTTGCACCGCACGAAGGCATCGTCGTAGAGAATGCCCCCTTGGGAGTGCGTGCAGGTGTAGCAGCAGGGTGCTTCACGGTTGCCATCAACAGCGGCCCCCTACCCGACTCAGCCCTTCTCAACGAAGGCGCAGATGTCCTTTTCGAAACTATTCGTGCATTTTCCGACAGCTGGGAACAGCTGACAGCCAGTGTGGCACAATCATTAAAAAGATAGAAGAAAAGGCAGATAACAGGACTGGATTTCCGACATCAAAGCAGTCGATAATTACGTTGAAGAAGCATACAGTGCCACCTTGTACAAACAAGAAGGCACTGTTATCTTTCTGCTCCACCCCACCCGTAATCTTATTATCCATACAGAAAAAGGCTATAAAGATACAAAACGTTGCCTTATCTCCATCAATGAATGATTAAAAAAGCGCAAACCAACACTCATCACGAGCATTGGTTCACCTTTATTATTATGGATTATTCAGTCTAAATATAATTATAGAGGTACGTTAAAGTACCTTTCCACGCCAGGTTACACCGACGTTGAACTGCGACATCTTGTCTTGTACCACCCCTTCGGGGTTCGCATTCTTGCCAAATGCGTAGCTGTAATAACCGTGTATTCTGACGTTCTTGTCTTTAAGTGGGTAGTATTCCACACCAGCCCCTACACGAGTGAGTTCTGTTCCATCATGCAAGGCAACGTCGGCTTCAGTTCCTGCGTGGTTCACTTCGTAGCTTGCCTTTGCGAAAACATTCAGCTTTTCGGTAGGTTGATACGACAGCTGACCAATAACCGAGCAGTCTTTACCAATGAAACCTTGTCCGGAAGCGGCACGATTCCAATAATCCAACTCTAATTGAAGGTTGTTGGTAAAGTGAAATTTATTGCCTAACGAAATGTAGTTGATGAACTTATGAGGAGCATATTCCGACATATTTACCGACCAAAAAGTTTCCCATATTCCGTGTCGTCCATTCCACAATACATTATAGGCATACATTTCGGCTGCCTTACCTGCCTTGTTTTCATAGACTTTTTGATATGGGCTTTGGCAAATCTGTGCCGAGAATACATCGTTTCCACTATTGGTAGCCAGTTCGCCCACTACTCCCCATTGGTAACAAGGGAAGTTATAGCAGAATTCAGATAAGAAATAACAGTCGATGGGTGCTGGCAACAACTCGTAGCCCGCCACCAATACAATGTATTTTCCTGCAATAATAGCTACATTTTTATTAGGTTTATATTTTAAGTAGAGCCAATCGGTGGAGTTAAAGAAGTTGTAGTCTTTATTAATACCATTCAATCGATTACGGAAAGCATACGAGAACTTTGGAGAAATGTCGCCTTTTAGAATGATATTCACTATATATCCTTTAAAGCCGCTTTCGTTCTTAATGTGCTTTCCATCTATATCTGTACTCTGATAGTCGGCTCTTGCTTCGAATTGCAGGCTGACAGGCTTTGTCTCTTGTGCCATCGCAATGGTGGATATCCACAAAAACACAAGAGCAATTATACTTTTAATCTTCATAATCGGTAGTCGATAAGTTTGGTTTTAACAATATTCAACAGCACATCAATACCTTTTATGCGCTGCACGAATATTCGCCTTACATTATATATGTCTATTATATGTTGTGCTTATATTCCTTTTACATTGTAAAGAGGCGGCATATTGCTACACCGTCTCTTTACTTTAAACATTGAGATATAGGATTTAGTACACCCTTAAATGTACATTTAATGTTTTATCTTCTTATGTTTGTTCCACAATCCGCGTACTTCGCTTACAGTATCGGTAGTGCAGAACGAATCAATTTGCTCCTTTCCAAGGAACGCCATAAAGTTTGACAACTCTTCGTTGGTTAGAATAATTTCCAGCTGTACGTTCTTCTGATGGCTGAAACCACCAATAACTTCATGCATGGTTACGCCACGGTGAAGAGTGTTGATAACGTAATCCTGAATGCGCTCGTAGTCCTTTGAAATAACAAATACACGGTTTCTCATGTTCATACCCAACATAAAGTGGTTCAAGATGAGACCGTTCATCCATGTACCGATAAGACCGATGATAACGAGGTCGGGGGTGTTGATGGCAAAAGCAGTGCAGCAAATGGCAGCACCTGCGAACGTTACCGATGTACCAAGGCTGACACCAGTGTACTTATTGATAATCTTTGCCAGAATATCGAGCCCACCGGTAGAAGCGTTGATGCTGAAAAGAATACTTTGCGAAGCACTCAAAATCAGCACGAAACAGAGCAGGTCGAACCACGGATTGGCAACAATGCCGTGGCTGGCAAGGTGTTGGGCGAACATAGATTCTGACATTGGGAAGATTTTTCCGAGGAAATCAATCATCGGACCGAGTATAAGCGCAGTGTAAACGGTCTTGGCTCCAAACTCGTTCCCTATCAGAATGAACGACAATACCAACAAGATTGCGTTAATAATGAAAATTACGTTACCAACCGAAATGAATGGTAAAAGCTTGGCAATTACCAGCGAAAGACCAGTAATAGAACCTACAATGAGCTTACTTGGAATAAGGAAGAAGTAGACACCGAGTGCTGCAACGAACATACCAAGGGTCATGATGATCAGTTCTACCCAGAATTTCTTTGTCTTCAGCAATCCTCCAACTTTGGAAAGACCTTGGTTAATGCCTTCAGCTGAGAATGGACTGACTTTCTTAGAATCTTGATTCATAATTAAATTCGATTTAAGTTAGATTGTTCTTATATATTTTTTTACTTTCTCGAATATGTGCACGTGCCTTTCAATTCTATAGGGTTAGCAAGACAAGGCAACTATAAATGCGGTACAAAATTACACTATTTAAATGATATAACAAATATTTAATACGCAAAAAATAAGGTCTTACTTGTAATTTTTCACTCTTTTCTTGATTTTATGCTAATAATAGGGGATAGCGTTGGCAATTATTCAGCTTATTTAAACTTATATGATGTGTTTTTAGAAGTTATGCTCTCTTAATATTTAAGGTATAAATGTGTATTTCTGATTTATCACATCTTGACATTTAGATAACTGAGACGACATAATCTCAATTATTTTACACATTATTATATAGAAGGCGTTGATTTTATTAAGCAATTAGTATCTTATTGTCTAATTCTATTCAGCGTCTTGTGATTTTGCGATAAACATTATCTGGTACTATTATGATAACAGAACGGAAATAACGGCAGGAACATATATATTGCTTTTAAATTATAAGCAATATCCTTACATATATGTTGGAAAGCATGAATAAAAGACAGTATAAAGCGATTAAGAAGCTTTTTTTAAAGGTTATTATAAACGAATAGTTTCAATCTGTAAGCAATATCTTTCCTAATCAACGGAAAAATAAACCCAAATTGAGATAATGTCAATTTGGAACAAACAGCAACAAGGGACGGCACCATGAGTGTCGTCCCTTGCTTACATGTATATCTGAAGTACGAAATATTACCCGTAGATAATCTTTCCGTTCTCGTCTTTGTATTCGTCGCCGATACCTTTTTCGTAGGTAGACATGGCACGAAGGCTCATACCGATGTTAGAGAAACCACCATCGTGGTAGAGATTTTGCATGGTTACCTTCTTCGTTAAGTCAGAGAACATAACGATGCAATAGTCGGCACATTCGGCTGCAGAAGCGTTACCGAGTGGCGACATACGGTTGGCGAAATCGTACAACTTGTCCATTCCCTTCACACCCTGCCCAGCCGTAGTCATCGTTGGCGATTGTGAGATGGTGTTGATACGCACGTTCTTCTCGCGTCCGTATATATAGCCGAAGCTACGTGCAATGCTTTCCAAGAGTGCCTTCGCATCAGCCATATCGTTATATCCAAAGAATGTGCGTTGAGCAGCAATGTATGTCAAAGCCAAGATAGAACCATAGTCGTTGATAGCATCGAGTTTCTTCGCGCTCTGAATCATCTTGTGGAAAGATACAGCCGATATGTCGAGCGTCGTATTCAACATGTTATAGTCCAAATCATCGTATGTACGACGTTTGCGAACATTAGGCGACATACCGATAGAGTGAAGCACAAAGTCAATCTTACCTCCTAAGATTTCCATCGAACGCCTAAACACGTTCTCCAAGTCTTCTACGTTTGTAGCATCGGCTGCTATGACCTCACAGTTCAGTTTCTCTGCCAATGCACTTACAGTACCCATTCTTACGGCTACGGGGGTATTGGAAAGTGTTATCGTTGCGCCTTCTTCTACAGCCCGTTCAGCAACCTTCCACGCAATTGATTGTTCGTTAAGTGCACCGAAAACAATGCCTCTTTTACCTTTTAATAAGTTATAACCCATATTATTATCCTTCTAAATCGGGTTCAAAGGTAATAAATATTGTTGGAAAACTCATCTATTCTATTGTTAAATAGGGTTTCCTTGCCCAATTGAGAGAATTGAGAGAACGTGTACATTAGTCATCTTTCAGCAAATCGAGCATCTCTTCCTGCGTGATGGCATGTGCCATATCGGAACCTTCGAGAAGCGAATCGGCAAGGTCGCGCTTGGTTTTATGCAGGCGAAGTATCTTCTCTTCAATGGTGTGTTGGCTAATTAAGTGGTATACGGTTACGTCTTGTTGCTGCCCAATGCGATAGGCACGGTCGGTTGCCTGTTGTTCTATGGCGGGATTCCACCACGGATCTAAATGAACAACATAGTTTGCACCCGTCAGGTTTAAACCTAATCCGCCTGCCTTCAGACTGATTAAGAAGAACGGACACTTGCCCGCTTGGAAGTCTTTTACAAGCTGTTCGCGTTTCGACATGGGCGTACTGCCGTCTAAATACAGATAAGGTAGCTGAGCGTTGTCCATTGCATAGCGCACTTCTTCCAAGAAACTGGTGAACTGACTGAACACCAATGCACGGTTACCGCTATCGTTGAGACTTTCTGCCAAGTCGATAAAGGCGAGCAATTTACTGCTTGGCACCTTCCAACTTTTATCTACAAGCGAGCAACTACATGCCATTTGGCGCAGTTTTGTAATCTCGGCAAGTGTGCTGACGTTAAGCGATTTGTCGGAACGCACCATCTCTTCAACCATTTTACGGTGCATTTCATACATGGTTATCTCGCTCGATGATAGTTCAACGGGCAGTTGTATATCGGTTTTATCGGGCAATTCCTTTATAACTTCGCCTTTTGTGCGACGCAATAAGAAAGGTGCAATAAGCCGGCGGAGCTGACTTTGCCGTTCCTTATCGTTGTATCCTTCGATAGGTTGAATAAACTTCTGTTTGAATTGTTCAGCACTTCCGAGCAGGCCAGGATTGATAAACTGGAAGAGATTCCACAATTCAGACAGGTGGTTCTGAATGGGTGTACCAGTGAGAATTACCTTCCGCTGGGCTTTCAGCTGCATGGCTGCCTTCGACATTTTTGTGTTGGCATTCTTGATGGTGTGTGCTTCGTCGAGACAAACCACTACCCATTCGTGCTCGGTCAGTATTTTTTGCTCTATGTTAAGCAGCATATAGGTGATAACAACCACGTCGCCAGCCTGCACTTTTTCTATGTCGGCTGTGCGGTTGTCGCTTTGGTTCAGTACAATAACGTTCAGTGTAGGGGCAAATCGCCTTAGTTCGTTGCGCCAGTTGGGCACTACCGAGGCTGGCGCAACTACCAAAGATGCTCCTTTGCTGCTTTGTTCTAACAGCAGAGCTATGGTCTGCAGCGTCTTTCCCAGTCCCATATCATCGGCAAGACACACACCTGCCCCCCACGAAGTAACCTTCGACAACCATTCGAAACCTTCCTCCTGATAGTCGCGAAGCTGTGCATTGAGCGTGTTGGGAACGAAAGGCGAGGTTGTATTGCTTTCTTCTATCCGCTTTCGCAGCCGGGTTACGGCTGGGTTACTTTTTAGGTTCAACGATTTGTCGTCGAGTATTTCGCCTATCAAAGACACGGCTGCAGGCGCCATTTGCAAATGCGAATGACTCTCGGAAGTTACCGTGTCCAAGCGTTTTAATATGCGAGATAGCTGACTGCTCAATGTGATGTATTCGTTATCGCCTATGCGAATGAACTTTTGCTTGTTGTTTTCCCGCATTATGTTGAGTAGCTTCTGAAGTGATATAACCTGCCCTTTGTCTATCTCTACATTGCCTTCTACCTCGAACCAACCGCCTTTCTGCATGAACGATATGCTGGCTGAGCTGCTGCTTATTCCGGAATATAGGTTCAATTTCTGGTTCTCGGGCCATTCCATTGTGCAGATTTCCTGATTGTTCTTGCACCATTGCATAAACAAAAGCAGCTGTTCCGTAGTGAGTGTGAGCGCATCGGTAACGCTGTCGGGCAACCATTCGTCGCCTTCGTCGCACACTTCTGCTTCTATTAAGCCTTCGGTTATGCGCTTCATATTCTTTTTCTCTGCCTTCAGCTTCCTAACCAATTGGAGCTTTTTCCCATCTCTTTCTATAATGGTGGTTATGTTTCCGTGTCCTGGAACGAAGTTAAGCGAGTCGGAACACACCATGGCTGTTACGTTAAACTGCACGGGATTGATGGGCAAAATGCGGAGCGTGATGACCGGTGGCGCGTCTACAGACTGAATAGTATCCAATTCGGCCACCATATTGGAATGTATCTCGGTCTTCCCACCCAACGCTGTAATGAGTTTTACAAGCAGCGGTTCAGCTTCGGCAGGGTATGTATCTTGTGCCAATATCTCCCTATAAACCTTTACTTCTTGTGGTTTGGGAAAGATGACAGCGTAGTCGGTGTCGGTATTCTTCTTTACATAATGCTTCATATCGTTGCTTATCAGCAGTTCTTCTATGTTCGTCGATACCTTAAAAGTTCCGTCTTTCTGCTTGTCTATTATAAGGAATGGCTTGTCTTCGTGTATTGTTACGGGTTGCAAATCGTAGTTCGAGCCTACATAAACATGGTTGCAGCCCACAAGTTGAGGCAGATATGAATCGACATCGACATAATAGTCCCATGATTTAATCGACTTTATCAGCCGGTTGTCTGTGTCGTCTAACAGCGATTCGTCCAGCGTTTTCAGTTTATTTACAGATATTTCTTTGCCTACAGACCATTTGCCCGACTTCAGTTTTCGCTTGACAATAGGAGTTATATAATGGTTTCTGATAAGATAAATCAGCATGGCTTCGCCCTTTGTTTCGTTGCCCACGCTTGTTGAAATATTACTTTTTATAAGACTTTCCAACCGCCTCCGCCATGCATCCTTAATGTTCAGACGGCTCAACAACGGCTCTCCACCGAACAGTTCCTTCAGTTCAGACGTCTCAGCGCCACCGTCTGCAGTTTGCGTTTCCAGCTTTAAGTATGCCCATTTAGGCTTTTGGGCTGGTGTTGAAATCTCTTCCGGGCGTGAATAGAGCCGTTTATATATGCTACAACTTAGCCAAAGAGTTGCAATGGCGGCGAGTTCGCTCAACGACATTATTCTGGTCCACTCGTCGGAAGTAATGTCTATCTTGTCGCAGAAGTAGTCTCGCATCGGCTGCACTATGAAATAGCTCGAATTAACAGACGGCAACGAGTTGTAGCTTGCCAAGTTTTTCTTACTCAAAGTATTCACTTTCTTAAGCGATTCTTCGGTTCCTATCAAAAGCAATGCCAACAAATAATAGTAGTTGCTCACCGGATTAACAAATATGCCTGACTCTGACGCTACCTTATTGTTCAGCGTAAATGCCTTAAGAAATGTTTTGTATGCCTGCTGATAGTCGCCTTTGTACAGTGCCTGAATGGCTACAAGTTGCAGCGTGAACTGATTTACTGCTGCAGTATTTAAATCGATGCAAAGCTCGCCTGTTGCAAAATAATAGTAGAAAGCGAATATTTCTGTTGCGAATACATCTACACCGGCGTACGAATTGACTTGATTATGATTGCTTACAAGCTCTTTTAAGTATTCCCAGTTTATGTCTTCGTCGTTGCAAATGGCAATTAGCAGCCTGCTATTCAGCAGCGAAGCAAATCTATAATCGGGTATTTTGTCGATTATTTCTCTGTATTTTGGCTTATCAAGCAGAGGATTAAGATAGTGGCAAATGTCTTCATCTATAATCAATGGCGTGTTTAAATTCTCGGGTTGCTTGGTGGAAGCAATAAGCGTAATCAACCTGCGCACGCCATAGTCGGGCTTGTCTATGTTGTGTTCCCGCTTATACAGCGTTCGAATGCTTTTCAGCAGTACACCGTTCCGGAACTCAAACAAGCTGTAGAGTGCTTCTAACAAAATGCCGCTTTCCAATTTGTAGAGGTGGGTTTGTTTACCATAGTATGAGGAGCGAACCTGTATTATGTTCTTCGACAAAAGTCCTTTGAAGGCATCAGATGCCAATTCTTTCACCATCAGTTTGGATCCTAATCCTAATATTGTAGATTTAGATTTAGAATAATCGTCGAAATATGCCAATAGCATTGCCAAGGTCTGCTCGTGTTGCGATAGAGAATCGAAATCAGTCATGCAAATATTGTCTATGATGTTAAAAAGTTTATGCCGTGTTTTATTGCTGCCTGCAAAGTTACTGCTTATTGCGAGATATGCAAAACTATTCTGACTATTTCGTATTTTCACGGCAAAGGTTATTGGTATCTGTCAGAAATGGGACGTCATTTCCGATTGGAAAAGATGGCATTTCCTGTTATCATAAGCTTTTACAAAAAATTGGAGAAAAATCATATAAAAACAGACATGACGTCTCAATCAGAAAAATATGACATCATATTTGAGAAAATATAACGTCATATTTTTCATTATATGATATCATATTGATTATTAACTGATAACAAAGGCAGCAAAAAGACTCGTCTTTGAGGACTTTTAATGACCGAAAAGTGCAATAATTTATTCATCATTTTCAGGGGTTTTGCAAGCGAAAAATTCCCCCGAATGATGACGGCAGATAGAAAAAAGAAGTCTCGCTGTACATTTCTATACAACGAGACTCCGAAATTGGGTATATATAAAATTAATGCAGATTAGCTAATTCGACGGCTTTGTCTACCGCAGCAGTTACACCTTCAACGTCCTTGCCACCTGCCTGTGCATAGTGTGGCTGTCCGCCTCCGCCGCCTTTTATCAGTCTTGCAGCTTCGCGGATAATCGTCCCGGCGTTCAAGTCGTGGTCTTTCACCATGTCATCGCTCAGCATAATGGAGAGCAACGGCTTGTTTTCGTAGGTGGAACCCAATACGCAGACGAGCTTGCCGGGGATTGCAGCACGCACTTTAAAGACGATGTCTTTTGCCGAAGCAGGTTCCACGGGCAGCACAGCCTTCACTACTTTCACTCCATTCACGGTTTCGGCACCTTCCACCAATCTGTTTGCGAGGCGGGCAACGGTTTGCTGACGGAAGTTCTCCATCTGTTTCCTCATTGCATCGTGCTCCTGAATGTATTTCTCTACAACGCCACGCAAGTCTTTTGCATTGTTGAACATCGCCTTCAAATCGCGTACGGTGTCTTCGAGCAGGTAGATAGTCTCCTCGCATCGCTTGCCGGTAAGCGCTTCTATACGGCGGACACCTGCAGCCACGCTGCTCTCGCTGATTATCTTGAAGAAGCCTATGCGCCCTGTGGACGTAGCGTGAATGCCGCCACAGAACTCGCACGACGGCCCAAACTTAATGACACGCACCTTGTCGCCATACTTTTCGCCGAACAGTGCCACCGCTCCCATTTCCTTAGCTTCCTCCAACGGTGTGTCGCGATACTCTCCGCATGGGAAGTCCTGACGTATCATGTCGTTCACAAGACGCTCTACCTGGCGTAGTTCCTCGTCGGTTACCTTCTGGAAGTGTGAGAAATCGAAACGCAAAGTGTCTGGACTGACGTACGAACCCTTTTGTTCGCAATGCTCCCCCAGCACCTGTTTCAGCGCATAGTCTAACAAGTGGGTTGCAGTATGGTTGGCAGCCGATGCGTCGCGCTTGTCGGTGTCTACGCACGCCATAAAGTCTGCCTCCACATTCTTTGGCAGTTGCTTCACGATGTGAATGCTTTGGTTGTTCTCTCGCTTCGTATCCACAATGTCGATGGTCTCGTCTTCGCTTACCAAGACTCCCTGGTCGCCAACCTGTCCACCCATCTCGCCATAGAATGGCGTGTGGTCCAACACCAATTCAAAGAAAGTATTCTTCTTCTGGGTAACCTTTCTGTAACGCAGAATGTGGCATTCGTATTCGGTGTAGTCGTAACCGACAAACTTTTGTTCGCCCTCGCGCAGTACCACCCAGTCGCTGTTTTCCACAGCTGCAGCATTGCGGGCACGTGCCTTTTGTTGTGCCATTTCTTCCTCGAACTGCCTTTCGTCTACACTGAAGCCGTGTTCGCGACAAATCAATTCAGTCAAATCGAGTGGGAAACCGTAGGTATCGAACAGGCGGAACGCCTCTTTCCCGCTGAGTTCGGTTTTTCCTTGCGCTTTCATTTCGTCCATTGTGTTGGTTAAAAGGTTGATACCCTTCTCCAAAGTGCGCAGGAACGAGTCTTCCTCTTCCTTAATAACTCGGACTATAAGCTCGCGCTGAGCCGTAAGTTCGGGATAAGCACCACCCATTTCGTGGATAAACGTGTTGAGCAACTTGTAAATAAACGCCTCTTTCTGGTTCAAGAAAGTGTAGGCATAGCGCACGGCACGGCGCAAGATACGGCGGATAACGTAGCCTGCTTTCGCGTTGCCCGGCAACTGGCTGTCGGCAATCGAGAAGGCAACGGCACGCATGTGGTCGGCAATAACGCGCATTGCAATGTCTATCTTCTCTTGTTCGGTCTTCGCTTCTCCGTTCTTGCCCGATGGCGTAGTGAAGCCGTACTTCTTTCCGCTCAGGCGTTCTATCTCCTTAATGGTAGGCTGGAAGATGTCGGTGTCGTAGTTTGAGTTCTTTCCCTGCAGCATGCGTACAAGGCGTTCGAAGCCCATACCCGTGTCGATGACGTGCATTGAAAGGGGTGAGAGCGAACCGTCGGACTTGCGTTGGAACTGCATGAAGACGATGTTCCATATCTCAATCACCTGCGGGTTGTCTTTGTTTACAAGTTCACGCCCGGGTGTTTGCGCCTTTTCTTCTTTGCTGCGAGAGTCTACATGTATCTCCGAACATGGACCGCACGGACCTGTTTCGCCCATTTCCCAGAAGTTGTCGTGCTTGTTTCCATCTATAATGTGGTCTGCCGGTAGGTGTTTAGCCCAGTATTTGGCAGCTTCGTCATCGCGAGGAATACCATCTTCAGGACTGCCTTCGAACACTGTAACATACAGATCGGCTGGATTTAACTTCAGAACATCAACCAAATACTCCCACGCATAGTCGATGGCACCTTCCTTGAAGTAGTCTCCAAAGCTCCAGTTGCCGAGCATTTCAAACATTGTATGGTGGTAAGTGTCGTGTCCAACCTCTTCCAAGTCGTTGTGTTTGCCACTTACACGCAAACATTTCTGTGAGTCTGTACGGCGGCGTGGCTCCGGATCTTTCGTCCCAAGTATTATATCTTTCCACTGGTTCATACCAGCGTTGGTAAACATTAGCGTTGGATCGTCCTTGATAACCATTGGCGCGGACGGTACAATGACATGTCCTTTCGACTCAAAGAACTTCTTGAAAGAGTCGCGGATTTCATTCGCAGTCATCATTTTCATATACTTTATTTTATAAAATTCATCTAAAAGTGTTGCAAAGATACTGACTTTTCACTATTTTTGCAAACGAATTGTAGATTGATTAAGCTATGGCAGATAATTCGCGCAAACTATATTATTCCATTAAGGAGGTGGCACAGATGATAGGTGTGTCGGAAAGTTTACTTCGTTACTGGGAAACAGAATTTCCCCATCTCCGCCCCAAGACCACAGGAAACCGTGTCCGACAGTATACCGTTAAAGATATTGAGCATATAAAGATTATCTACAATCTTGTAAAAGTGCGTGGATTTAAGATAGCTGCAGCAAGAAAAATGTTGCAAGAGAACCGCAGTGGTGCCGATAAGAGTCAGAAAGTGCTTGAGAGCCTGATGTCGGTACGCGACCAGCTAAAAGAATTGAAAGCACAGCTCAGCGGCTTAGTGTAAGCGGTTTGCTTACACCTTAATATATTAGAGGTACTTTGAATATATAACAGAAACCGTTTGGCACGCCAAGAATAGTTTTACGGTCGTGGCAAAACAATAGTATAAATGGGAAAGGAAATACTTCTTACCTCAATATAATTCCGTTATAGATACGTCCAGAGTTTATTCCGAGCTTACGAGCAGAGAAGTAATCGCTTGTATTATCGTAGGTACAGATTTTCTCATCAATTATATTTTGCGGCAGAATACCCATTGTTTCCATATCTATACGGTTGGAAAGCTTCAAATCTAAATGCCATTTCAAAGGGAGTTCTCCCTCTTTAGTTTGCAAAACACGAAAGCGTTTGGCAATTCGTTCCATACAGAATTGCGCATTGGCAAACTGTTCATAGACTTCATCGCCTACTTCGAAGTTCTGCAAAGAGATGCCTGGACCAATCACTGCTCGCAGTTCTTGCGGTTTGGTTTGGTAGACAATGCCCATCTCCCTAATGGTTTTCTGCACTATATGCTTCGCTGTTCCACGCCAACCTGCATGTATTGCGGCGGCAGCATGGTGCTTGGTATCGTATAATAGAACAGGAATGCAATCGGCAGTCGATACTCCGATACAAACGTCTGGCTCATTCGTCATTACCGCATCGACACCTTCTATAATTTGTTCACGAATGTTTGCAGGCAAATTAAAATATTCGTGGGCAATGATTTGTGAACAATCACTGTGAATTTGGTGTGGAACAATAAGCTTGTCAATATCAATTCCTAAACTGTTGGCTAAGTTTCTGCGGTTTTGTTCTATGTCTTCTGGCACATCACCGCAATATTTATTAATGTTGAAAGCAGCATAATTGCCTTTGCTCACGCCTCCGTACCGTGTAGATGAGAAGGCAACGACATTGCTTGCAAGCTCATAATAATGTAACTCGGGCTTATTCATCAATGTACTCAAAGTCGTCAAGTTCGTCTATTTCGTCAAGTTCGTCTTCGTCATACGGTACTACATCTACAACATCGGCACCTTCTTCGTACATTTCTTTCTCGAAACGTGCCATGTCCTTGTCGCGGTGCACGAGCGTGTCTTCTGCTACAATATCGTTCAACTTGTTGCTTTCTGCATTAAGTTCTTTCCACAACAAGTCTTTTAGTTCCTCTATCCCGCTACCAGTAACTGCAGAAATAAACACCACAGGCAAATCGGTTGGTAATGTTTCTTTTAGCATTTCTATTAACTCTTCGTCTAAAAGGTCGCTCTTCGTAACTGCCAATACTCTGTGTTTGCTAAGCATTTCGGGATTAAACTGACGGAGTTCGTTCAACAATATCTCGTATTCCTTCTTTATATCGTCGGTATCTCCAGGCACCATAAACAGCAAAAGCGAGTTGCGTTCTATGTGTCTGAGAAAGCGCAAGCCCAATCCCTTACCCTCGCTTGCACCTTCGATGATACCCGGAATGTCTGCCATGACGAAGCTTTGATGGTCGCGATAGCTCACAATGCCCAGCGATGGCTCCATCGTCGTGAAAGGATAGTTGGCTATTTTCGGCTTTGCGCTTGACAGCGACGACAGCAATGTAGACTTGCCGGCATTTGGAAAGCCCACCAAACCCACGTCTGCCAGTAGCTTTAGTTCCAAAATAATCGTCATTTCCTGCATTGGTTCGCCTGGCTGGGCATAGCGTGGTGCCTGGTTGGTGGCAGTACGGAACTGGAAATTGCCCAATCCGCCACGGCCGCCTTTCAGCAATACCACTTCCTGACCGTCGTATGAGATGTCGCAGACAAACTTTCCGGTCTCCGCATTGTAGACCACCGTACCACAGGGAACGTCGATATAAACATCTTTCCCATCGCTTCCGTGACACTTGTCGCGCCCTCCGTTGCCTCCATGTTCGGCGAAAATGTGGCGTTGATAACGCAAATGTAGCAGTGTCCAATAGTTGTGGTTGCCACGCAGAATAATACTTCCGCCTTTTCCTCCGTCTCCTCCGTCAGGTCCGCCGTTAGGATTATACTTCACGTGGCGTAGGTGCATAGAACCTTTACCGCCCTTACCCGAGCGACAATATATCTTGACGTAATCTACAAAGTTCGTTTCTGCCATAGCTTAATAAGGAGTTTTAATATAGCCTAATGGGGAGTTCTTGTAATGAATACTGGTAGAAATGCCTATCAGTAGCGGCATTTTATAAAATAGAAACGATGATAAACAGCAGATAAAAGTATGCATACAGCAAAGCTTTCTGCGATTTACCATCGTCCTATATTATAGTTCTTCGATAACAGATTCGATGCGACCGAAGATTTCGTCTATTGTTCCAAGACCTTCAACGTGGTGGTGAATGCCTTCTTTTTTATACCAATCAATCAGCGGAGAGGTCTGTGTGTGGTACACGTTCAGACGCTTTTTAATGGTTTCTTCGTTGTCGTCAGAACGCCCGCTTTGCTGTCCGCGCAGAATAAGGCGCTTCATAAGTTCCTCTTCTGGCACAAACAGTTCTATCATAGCAGCTATTTTGTGTCCTCGTTTGGCAAGCATAGACTTCAATGCATCGGCTTGTGGAATGGTACGGGGAAATCCGTCGAAGATAACACCTTTGTGTTCCTTGCCGAAACTGTCGTAAACATTAGCCAGTATGTCCACCATAAGGTCATCGGGGATAAGCTGACCATTGTCTATATAGCCCTTTGCAATTTTACCAAGTTCTGTTCCTTTCTTAATTTCAGCGCGCAATACGTCGCCCGTAGAGATGTGCTCGAAGCCGTATTTCTCTATCATTCTGTCGCTCTGTGTGCCTTTTCCTGCACCGGGAGCACCGAAAATTACGATATTTTTCATTATTCTTGTACTAAAGTATATATGTCTCTTAAATTCCGTCCTTGTTGATCGTAGTCCAAGCCGTAGCCCACAATAAAGTCGTTAGGTATCTCCATTGCCGCGTATTTTATGTCCAATGCCACTTGCAACTTGCCTGGTTTCAGTAGCAATGTACTGATATTGATATTTGCCGGAGACTTTTCCCAAAGTGTTTTCAGCATACGTTCCATGGTTCTACCCGTGTCTACTATGTCTTCTACGATAACTATTTCGCGCCCTGCAATGTCTTCGTTCAAGCCAATAACTTCGGTAACCTCTCCCGATGATTGGGTTCCCATGTAAGAAGCAACCTTTACAAAGCTTATTTCGCAGGGAATGTCAATAAACTTCATCAAGTCTGCAGCATACATAAACGATCCATTGAGAACAGCAAGAAATAAAGGATTCTTGCCTGCCATATCTTTATTTATCCTGTCGGCAACACTCTTTACTTTCTCAAGAATAGTTGTTTCTGGGATTGATATCTCGAATGTTTTATCTTTAATTGTTACGCGACTCATTGTGATAAATCTGTTATTTATCCGCAAAATTACGAAATTTAAACTGAACTATCCTATATGATTGGCATTTATTTTGTAAATTTGCCACTATTATGAAGATATTTACGAGCGCTCAGATGCGCGAACTTGACCAATATACAATAGAACACGAACCCATAAGATCGATTGATTTGATGGAGCGGGCAGCCAAAGCACTAACCCATGCCATTATGGAAGAGTGGAGCAACAGGACCCCTGTGGTGGTATTTGCAGGACCGGGAAACAATGGTGGCGATGCTTTGGCGGTGGCACGTTTGCTTCATGGCGAAGGCTATCAGGTAAAAGTTATCTTGTTCAATATCACTGATAAACTGTCTGAAGACTGTGCCTTGAATAAAGACAGACTGTTAGACTTAAGGCATTTTAAAGACTTTACCGAGGTAAAAGTATCGTTCGACCCTCCCGAACTTACAGCCGAAACACTTGTTATAGACGGTTTGTTTGGCATTGGTCAGAACAAACCCCTTGCAGGTGGATTTGCCTCACTCGTTAAATACATCAATCAGAGTCCTTCAAAAGTAGTCAGCATCGACATACCTTCGGGACTTTTAGCCGAAGATAACTCGCGAAATGTAGCTGCAAACATCATAAAAGCCGATCTAACACTTACCTTGCACCAAAAGAAACTTTCGTTCTTGTTTTGCGAATCGCAGCAATTCCTGGGGCGTGTAAAGGTTCTCGACATACGATTGAGCAGAGAATTTATTTGTAAGACAGGTGCGCAATACACCATTTTGGAAGAGAACGACATACGAGCAAAGTTGATTCCGCGCAACGATTTTGCCCATAAAGGAACTATGGGACAGGCCTTAATTATTGCAGGAAGCTACGGAATGGCTGGCGCAGCAGTGCTTGCCACGCGTGCCTGTCTCCGTTCTGGCGCCGGGAAGGTGGTTGTACACACGCCAAAGCGAAACTATGACATTATGCAGACTGCCGTTCCAGAGGCTGTAATGCAGATAGACCACGAAGAAACCTACTTCTCTGAACCAGTAAACGTGGAAGATTTCGATTCGTTGGGTATTGGTCCGGGCTTGGGACAGCAAGAAAACACTGCCATTGCCATGATTTCGCAAATACGAAGGACACAATGTCCCGTCGTGGTAGATGCCGATGCACTTAACATGCTGGCTTCTCACAGAGCGTGGTTGCAGCAGTTACCGAAGAACATAATTATGACACCGCACGCAGCAGAGTTCGACAGGTTGAGCGGAACACCTGCCAATGGAGAATACGAAAGGTTGGAACAGGCGCAGCTGATGGCTCAAAACCTTGGGGTATATATATTGTTGAAAGGTCATAACAGTACCCTTTGTCTGCCAAATGGCAACATTCTTTTCAACTCTACGGGCAATAGCGGTATGGCAACGGCGGGCAGTGGCGATGTGCTCACTGGTATCATAACGGCTTTGCTGGCTCGTGGCTACGCCCATGCAGATGCTTGTGCCGCCGGAATGTACCTGCACGGCTTGGCAGGCGACCTTGCTGCAAACGATTTAGGCAAGGAAAGCCTTATTGCCAGCGACATTGTAGACTATCTTCCAAAGGCTTTCAAGCGTCTTGGCGATTAGTTCTTGGCTTACCATTCTTGTGGTCTGGCAAAAAACTTTATGGAGAATAATCCTTCTCTTTTATTACGTACAGAATATGCCCAAAGCATCTTTATTTCGTAAAGATTATTCTTTAACAAAATAATAAAAATGCTTTGACAATATAAAAGTGCCTGTTTGACCGTTCAAAACAGGCTGTTTGACCGTCTAAAACAACCTCTTTTGCTATGTCAAAGCGAAACTACCATTTTCTAATAGGACTTTCTATAGAAAACAAGAGCGTTTTCCGTATTTTTATAAACCAAGAATGAAGCAAAAGAAAATAATATGCCGATGGTTAGTTTTGGCGACTGTTTGCCCCCGAAAATTCTTATAACTTTCTGCTAAATCCCAACAGCAGGAAGCCCTACCCTACCTTCATGCACCGTAAAAAAGTTTTAGCCAATCGGCTTCTATCGCTTTTATCATTGCGCAAATGCCCTTGTTTGTGCACGTTCTGTAGGTTTTTGTGCATTAAATTTGTGTGATTTATAAAAAAAACGTACTTTTGCTACACGTTTTTTATTTAAGTAATGAACATCTAAACAACACATTATATAATATGAGTTTGAAAATTGTTGTACTTGCAAAGCAGGTACCTGACACACGAAATGTGGGTAAAGATGCCATGACAGCAGAAGGAACGGTGAACCGTGCCGCCTTGCCCGCAATCTTCAACCCTGAAGACTTGAACGCACTTGAACAAGCATTGCGATTGAAAGAACAATATCCGGGTTCGACAGTGGGTATCCTTACAATGGGACCTCCCCGCGCCGGCGAGATAATTCGCCAGGGTTTGTACCGCGGTGCCGATACTGGCTGGTTGCTGACCGACCGAAAATTTGCCGGCGCCGATACGCTTGCAACCTCTTATGCCTTGGCTACTGCCATCAAAAAGATAGGCGATGTAGACCTTGTTATCGGTGGACGACAAGCCATTGACGGCGATACGGCACAGGTTGGACCGCAGGTAGCACAAAAGTTAGGGCTAAATCAGGTTACTTACGCTGAAGAAATTCAGAAGATAGAAGACGGTAAGGCTACCATTCGCCGTATGATTGACGGCGGTGTAGAAACGGTTGAAGCCCCCTTACCCGTAGTTATAACCGTGAATGGCACCGCTGCGCCAGCACGTCCGTGCAACGCAAAGCTCGTGATGAAGTACAAATATGCAACCTGTCCTATGGAACGCACAGGCAAAGAGCCTTGGGCAGAACTCTTCGAGCAGCGTCCTTACCTTACGTTAAATCAGTGGTCGGTAGCCGATGTTGATGGCGATGAAGAGCAATGCGGACTTTCAGGTTCGCCAACAAAGGTGAAGACCGTGCAGAACATTGTGTTCCAAGCGAAAGAAAGCAAAACCATCAGTGGATCGGACGAAGACATTGACGGATTGATAAAAGAATTGTTGGACGAGAAGATAATAGGATAAGCTATGAATAACGTATTTGTATATTGCGAAATAGAGCAGACAACGGTGCAGGAAGTATCGCAGGAATTGCTCACAAAAGGACGTAAACTTGCCAACCAATTAGGCGTAGAACTCCATGCCATCGTGGCTGGAACCGATATAAAAGGTAAGGTAGAAGAACAGATATTGCCCTACGGAGTTGATAAACTCTTTGTATTCGACGGCAAAGGCTTGTTCCCTTACACGTCAGCACCCCATACCGACATACTCGTAAACCTATTTAAAGAGGAGCAACCACAGATTGCGCTCATGGGCGCAACCGTTATTGGGCGCGACTTGGGACCACGTGTGTCATCGTCATTGACATCGGGTCTGACCGCCGACTGTACACAACTTGAAATCGGTGAATACGACGACAAGAAGGCTGGAAAGCACTACGACAACATCTTGTACCAAATTCGCCCTGCCTTCGGTGGCAATATCGTGGCTACAATCGTAAATCCAGACCACCGTCCACAAATGGCGACAGTCCGTTCAGGCGTTATGCAGAAAGCCATTTACGAAGGAACGGCAAAGCAAGAAGTGGTTTATCCAGAAGTAAGCAAGTATGTTGATGAGGCAGCATATGCCGTAAAGGTGATTGAACGCCACGTCGAAGCAGCGCAAAACAACCTGAAGGGTGCAGCAATCGTTGTGGCTGGAGGTTATGGCGTAGGCTCAAAAGAAAACTTTGAAACGCTTTTCCAACTCGCCGACGTACTGCACGCAGAAGTAGGCGCATCGCGCGCAGCGGTAGATGCAGGCTGGATACCAACCGACCGACAGGTAGGACAGACTGGTGTTACGGTTCACCCGAAAGTATATATCGCCTGTGGCATTTCAGGGCAGATACAACACATTGCAGGTATGCAGGATTCGGGCATCATTATTTCCATCAACAACGACCCGGACGCACCCATCAACCAAATTGCCGACTATGTTATCAACGGCGATGTTGGCGAAGTGTTGCCAAAAATGATTAAGTATTATAAGCAAAACAGTAAGTAACGGAAGAGGAGAAACAAACAATGGCAAATTATTATACAGACCAACCAGAGATTGCGTTCCACTTGGAACACCCTCTGATGAAGCGAATTGTTGAGCTGAAAGAACGCAATTACGCTGACAAGGATAAGTACGACGAGGCTCCTGTAAACTATGAGGACGCCATAGAAAACTACAAGCGCATACTCGATATTACGGGCGAGGTGGCAGCAAACATCATCGAGCCTAACTCGGAATCGGTGGATTTGGAAGGTCCACACCTCATCGACAACCGCATGCACTATGCAAGCAAGACCTACGAGAACCTTGATGCTACCCGCAAGGCAGGACTTTGGGGTGTCAGCATGCCTCGCCAATACGGTGGATTGAACCTCCCCAACGTGGTGTTCTCTATGCTTTCAGAGATGATTTCGTCTGCCGACGGCGGCTTCCAGAACATCTGGTCGTTGCAGTCGTGCATCGACACGCTCTACGAGTTCGGCAACGACGAGCAGCGTGCGAAGTATATACCTCGTATCTGCAACGGCGAAACCATGTCGATGGACTTGACAGAGCCTGATGCAGGTTCCGACTTGCAGCGCGTAATGCTCAAGGCGACATTTGACGAGAAGGAGAATTGCTGGCGACTGAACGGTGTGAAGCGTTTCATTACCAACGGCGATTCCGACCTTCACTTGGTGCTTGCCCGTTCGGAAGAAGGCACACACGACGGTCGCGGACTTTCTATGTTCATCTACGACAAGCGCAATGGCGGCGTAGACGTGCGCCACATAGAGCACAAACTCGGTATTCACGGCTCGCCAACCTGCGAATTGGTTTACAAGAATGCGAAAGCCGAACTCTGCGGAAACACCCGTATGGGACTCATCAAGTACGTCATGGCACTCATGAACGGTGCTCGTCTTGGCATTGCAGCACAGAGCGTGGGACTTTCGAGCGAAGCTTATAAAGAAGGTTTGAACTATGCGAAGGAACGTGCACAGTTTGGAAAGAAAATCATAACTTTCCCTGCTGTCTACGATATGCTTTCTCGTATGAAGGCGAAGTTAGATGCAGGTCGTTCATTGCTCTATCAAACAGCACGCTATGTAGATATTTACAAGGCATTGGAAGACATTGCACGCGACCAGAAACTAACGGCTGAGGAACGTCAGGAAATGAAACAATACACCCGCCTCGCCGATGCATTCACGCCATTGGCAAAGGGTATCAACTCCGAATATGCCAACCAGAACGCTTACGACTCAATTTCCATTCACGGCGGTTCGGGTTTCATTATGGAATACAAGTGCCAGCGTCTTTACCGCGATGCACGTATCTTCTCTATCTACGAAGGTACAACACAGTTGCAGGTAGTGGCTGCGGTGCGCTATATCACCAACGGAACCTACCTCAACATAATGAAGGAAATGTTGGCAAACGACGTTTGCGACTGTATGAAGGACTTGAAGGCTCGTGTAGAACGCCTTGTTGCACTTTACGAAGAGGCTTTGGAGAAGGTGAAGGCAAGCGAATGCCAAGACACGATAGACTTCCTCGCACGCCGTCTGTACAACATGACTGCTGGCATTATAGAGTCATTGCTCCTTATTGAAGATGCAGGCAAGGCACCAGAACTGTTCGAGAAGTCGGCAAACGTGTTTGTCCGTATGACCGAAGAAGAAGTTGCAGGCAGTGTAGCATACATTAAAGCATTCGACAGCAAGGAGCTCGAATACTTCAAAGCCGAGGATACTATCTAATAAAGATAAGGTTTCCAAATATATTATTTTATCATTAAGGCGGTTGAGTAGTTCTATTTAGTTGCCTTTTTAATATACTTAGAATGTAGAATTATGAAGAAATACTTTCAAATAGGTATCTTACTAATGGGCTTTACATTTGCTCATTCAACATTAATATCAGCACAATGTCCAATAAAAGAACGGATAATGGGCAACGATGAAGAAGATGAGAACACATCAGAAGCCAACAATAGACTGATTATTTATTACGATAAGTCGGAAGGCAACAAGGCTTTGATGCGAGCTATAGAGAAAAAAGGCTGCACCATAATGTACAATTACAAGAACTTTAGCGGTGTTGCCATAAAGCTTCCGAAAGGTTGGGACATAGACAAAGCCATAGTCTATTTCAAGAAAATAAAAGGTGTTACGATTGTAAACAAAGATAACACATATCAGCTGCAATAACTAACAGCATTTAGTACATTCATAGATAGAGCCTCGTACAACAATAAAAGAAGTCGAATAATATGTTGATAATCAACAGTTATTCGGCTTCCTCTTTTATAATCATATACGCTTTGGCAACCAATTAGATCTCAATATAATCGTTAAAAACAATAAAATAGGACGATTCACTTGCTTATTTAGATTATAATCTATATTTTTGTAAAGCAACAAAAAGAATAAATTGCTATTATTCCCAGTTCATTACATCACAATAAAAGCATAACAATATGAAGGTCAAAACAAAATTTTTACTTACTTTCGTTGCCGTGTTGTTGGGCAGCGTGTTCAATTCTGTTAATGCGTCAGAAGTTCAAAAGGTTTCACAGAACGAAACAGACAATGCTACTTGTCTCGTTGTTAAACTGCAAGATGGAGGAGAAAGTATCTTCTTTTTAGGCAAGAGTCCGAAGCTAATGTACTTTTCTGATAGCTTGGCAGTGGTTTATGATAACCAACAACTAAACTTCGCATTGAAGGATATTAAGGATTATCACTTTGAAGAACGCAACCCGGCTGGAATAGGACAGACTGAGAAAGGCAACGTTCAGCAAGGTCAGGCAGACTTTACACAAGGCATTGCCAACTTCACACATTATCCTGCAGGAAGCCGCATTGCCGTGTTTACGCTCGAAGGTCGCCGGGTTGCCGTAGTAGAAGTAGGCAAAGACGGAAGCGCCCAGCTCGATATGCGCAATCAGCCTGCTGGCATCTACATTGTCAACACGGGCAAACAATCGTTCAAATGGTTGAAGAAATAATTTATCTATATCACAAGTAACATTAACAACATCTTGTCGTGAAATTAAAATACGCACTCATTTAACCCATCGACAAGAATTAAAAGCATTCGAACTATGAAAAAGAAATTTCTATTTTGCACCATGGCAGCCTTTGCGCTCGCAGCAAACGTTTGTGCCCAAAGCTGGAATATGGTTGTGGCACACAGCAACGGAACATACGACACAATTGCTGTAGAGAAGGTAAAAGACGTAACCTTCTTCAAAAAAAGCTCAGAACCAGTTACTCCAAAAGACTTAGGCATCGAGTTCGTAAAGGTTCCTGCAGGTTCGTTCCTAATGGGAAGTCCGAACGATGAGCCCCAGCGCGAATCGGGAGAAATACAACACAAAGTTACAATAACCAAAGATTTCTACATGAGCAAATACCCCGTCACCTTCGAACAATACGACAAGTTCTGCGAAGCAACGGGAAGACAGAAACCCAGCGACTACACATGGGGGCGCGAAAACCGACCCGTTATCGACGTAAGCTGGGACGATGCCATAGCCTTCTGTGAATGGATAGGCTGCCGTCTGCCCACCGAAGCCGAATGGGAATATGCCTGCAAGGCAGGAACAACCACACCATTCAATACAGGAAACAACCTGACGACAAACGATGCAAACTACGATGGCAACTATCCATACAACAACAATGAAAAAGGAGACTACCGAAAGAAAACCGTAGCCGTAGGAACCATAGGAGAACCGAACGCATGGGGACTCTACGATATGCACGGAAACGTGCAGGAATGGTGCGCCGACTGGTACGACGACTATCCGCAGACAGACCAGACCGACCCTAAAGGACCAGAAAACGGAACCTACCGCATATTGCGCGGAGGCAGTTGGACAAGTCGTGCAATGCAGTGTCGCAGTGCATATCGAGGCGGAAGCGAACACAGCAGTCGCTTGGACGATGCAGGTTTCCGCGTTGTATTGATGAAGTAAAACCCATCTTGCCACAAAGCACCATACAAGGAAACCACAAACAACAACGCATCAGGCAAGATAAAACAACAACAAAGATACCAATCACACAGGAGGTAAACACCACTCAAAGATGTTTATCTCCTGCTTCTATATTTAAACATTCAAGTTAGAAGCGCAATGTTTAGATAATCCATTGGCAACGGCATGACAATGAAATTTGATTAGTATTCACTGTCTGTTTTAATACTGATAAAACAAGTCTTAAACAGACATACCGGCAAGTCGTTCTATTGTATCGGAAATTTACAAATACAAACAGTCGACAATTCCTTGCTTTTCGGTTTCCATAGTGTTTGGTTAATTAAAAAAGCCCCAATGGCATTTCTACCATTGGGACAGTATTATGTTTCTTGTTTACTTCACTTCATCAAGTATTCTGTTTTGCCTGAACAAAAATTCTATTTCTCAATTGCTGCAACGCCTGGTAACACCTTGCCCTCGATAGCTTCGAGCATTGCACCGCCACCTGTTGAGACATAAGAAACCTTGTCTGCCAAGCCAAACTTGTTCACGGCAGCTACCGAGTCGCCACCACCAACGAGCGAGAACGCACCGTTCTTCTGTGTAGCTTCGGCAACATACTTTGCAATTTCGCCTGTACCGTGAGCAAAGTTATCGAATTCGAACACGCCGACAGGACCGTTCCACAGGATTGTCTTTGAGCCGAGAATAATCTTTTTCCACGCTTCAAGACTTTCGGGAGCAGCGTCCATGCCTTCCCAACCGTCAGGTATCTGGTCGATGGGGAACTCTTTGCGCTCTGCATCGTTAGAGAACTGTTGTGCGCAGATGGTTGCAGTAGAGAGCGAAAGGTTTACGCCCTTTTCCTTTGCAGCCTTTATTACGTTCAATGCTTCGGGCATCAGGTCGTCTTCGTGCAGCGACATGCCTATCTTTCCGCCTTGTGCCTTAATGAAAGTAAAGCCCATGCCACCGCCAATGATAAGATTGTCCACCTTGTCGAGCAGATTTTTAATGACACCGAGCTTGGAGCTTACCTTCGAACCTCCGATAATTGCGGTGAAAGGGTGCTGTGCGTTCTTCAGAACATTGTTGATTGCAGTTACTTCTTTCTCCATTAAGAAGCCTAACATCTTGTGGTCGGCATCGAAGTAGTCGGCAATAACGGCTGTTGAGGCGTGTTTGCGGTGAGCCGTACCAAAGGCATCGTTTACGTAAACGTCGGCGTATGAAGCCAACTTCTTTGCGAAATCAGCCTGACGCGTCTTCATTTCTTTCTTGGCAGCGTCGTATTCCGGTGTGCCTTTTTCCACACCTACCGGTTTGCCTTCTTCCTCTGCATGGAAGCGAAGGTTCTCCAACAAGAGTGCCTCGCCGGGGTTCAATGCCGCAACTTCGGCATCGGCGTTTGCTGCATCTTTGGCAAACTTCACTGGAACACCCAATGCATCGCTTACATTCTTAACTATCTGGCTCAACGAAAGTTCCGGTTTCACTTTGCCTTTAGGCTTTCCCATGTGGCTCATCATAATGAGTGCGCCGCCGTCAGCAAGCACTTTCTTCAGCGTTGGCAAGGCTCCACGAATGCGTGTGTCGTCTGTTACATTGCCATTCTCGTCCAATGGCACATTAAAATCCACGCGGACAATGGCCTTATGTCCTGCGAAGTTGAAATTACTAATCTTCATTTGACTGATTTTTATATTATTATAATGAATACGTTCCTACGGCAAAAATACGAAAAAATATCTTATCGGGAAAACTATACGCAATCTTTTTTGTAATTTTGCACCGATAAACAGACATAAATGAAAGATTCTATCATCATCGTTAGCGGTGGGCTCGACTCCATTACGCTCCTGTACGACAAGGCTGAAACCATTGCCTTGGCTGTCTCTTTCGACTATGGACAGAACCATGCGAGCCGCGAATTGCCTTTTGCAGCGTTGCATTGCCAACGCTTGGGCATACGCCACATTATTATTCCCCTGCAGTTTATGCAGCAATACTTCAAGAGTTCGCTCCTGGAGGGGTCGGACAAAATTCCCGAAGGGCATTACGAAGAGGAGAATATGAAGTCTACGGTTGTGCCGTTCCGCAACGGCATCATGCTCGCCATCGCAGCAGGCATTGCCGAAAGCCACAATCTCAACCGCATATACATTGCCAACCATGGTGGCGATCACACCATTTATCCAGACTGTCGCCCTGAATTTATTAAAGCAATGACTGCTGCCACGCAGGCGGGAACGTTCAACAACACCCGCATAGAAGCAGCCTTTACCAACATTACAAAAGCCGACATCGTGCGTATCGGGACGAAACTCGGCATCAACCATGCCGAAACGTGGAGCTGTTATAAGGGAGGCGATTGTCATTGTGGCAAGTGCGGCACTTGCATAGAGCGTAAGGAAGCCTTCCGTGAAGCAGGATTGACAGACCCAACAAAATACGAGGAATAAGGCGAAGTCGCCAACAGAACAGATTGATAAAACGGTTTCTGCAACCAGGCAGTGCCTTTTTATTCTGAAAGAACCAACACATTATTTTAATACACAATATGAATTAAGAATAAATGAAAGCATAAAAATGAGCGAGATTACACAAAAACAGATTTTCAGAGAGATTAAAAACTTCTTGATTATTGCCATTGCCATATCCATAGGGTGCTTTGGCTGGTGTGCATTTGTATTGCCCCACAAAATTCCTATCGGTGGTATTGCGGGTTTCTCATCAGTGCTTTATTGGGGCACAGATATTCCTGTGCAGGTTACTTACTTCGTGCTGAACATATTGTTGCTGCTGATAGCACTCAAAGTCTTGGGCTGGCGGTTTTGTGTCCGAACCATTTTTGCCGTGGTAATGTTTACTCTAACCAGTGCCATATTTCAGAAATCAATGGCAGGCAATGTGCTTTTCCCCGATGATCCTTTCCTTGCCAGTGTTATTGGTGGCGTGCTTTTAGGCTTTGGTACGGGCATAGCGCTGCAGTATAACGCCAGCACGGGCGGCTCGGACGTGATTGCAGCAATGATAAACAAGCACCACGATGTATCGCTGGGTAAGATTATCTTGGGTTGCGACCTTGTCATTATCACGTCGGGCTACTTGGTTCTGCACAATTGGGAGAACATTATATATGGCTACATCACACTTTTCATTATGTCGGGAGTAGTCGATTATGTTGTTAATGGTATGCGTGGCTCGGTTCAGTTCTTCGTTATTTCCGAAAAATGGGACGAGATTGGCAATGCCATCAACAGCGAAGTGGAGCGTGGCTGTACGCTTATCGATGCCCGTGGCTTCTATACGGGCAAGGAACTGGGTATGCTTTTCATACTTGCGCGCCGTTCCGAAACCCGAGATATATTCCGTGTTATCGACGAGATAGACCCCGAAGCCTTTGTTTCGCAGAGTGCTGTAAACGGCGTTTATGGCATTGGGTTCGACAAAATGAAGATAGGAAGCCGCAAAAAGATTTCCAATTATGCTATTAACGTTAATGAAAATCAGTAGCTTTGCAGTATGAATTATGATGAAATAAAGGATAAGCGCATTGCGGTACTGCTTTCGGGCGGTGTCGATAGTTCTGTCGTTGTCTACGAATTTGCACGGTCAGGGCTTACCCCCGACTGCTTTTATATCCGCATTGGTCCCGAAGAGAAAGAAGAATGGGACTGCAATTCGGAAGAAGACGTGGAGATGGCAACGGCTGTGGCACGGCGTTATGGCTGCCGATTCAATGTGATAGACTGTCATAAGGAGTACTGGAGTCAGGTAACGAAGTACACCATGGACAAGGTGCGTGTAGGTCTTACGCCCAATCCCGACGTCATGTGCAACCGCATTATTAAGTTTGGTGCCTTCGACGAGAAGTGCGGGCACGACTACGACCTCATTGCTACGGGGCACTATGCACAGACCAAGTGGATTGACGGCAAGAAATGGCTCTGCACAAGTCCCGACCCAGTGAAGGACCAGACCGACTTTCTGGCACAGATATACGACTGGCAACTGCGCAAAGCTATATTTCCGATAGGACATTACGAGAAGAACGAGGTGCGCGAGATAGCCGAACGCGAACACCTTATCAATGCCAAGCGTAAGGATTCGCAGGGTATTTGCTTCTTGGGCAACATCGACTACAACGAGTATGTGCGCCGCTATCTTGGCGAACAGGAAGGCGATGTGGTGGAATTGGAGACAGGAAGGAAGATAGGACAGCACAAAGGACTGTGGTTCCACACCATCGGACAGCGCAAGGGCTTGGGCTTTGGCGGTGGACCGTGGTTTGTAGTGAAGAAAGACGTAGCTGCCAACGTGTTGTTTGTCAGCCACGGCTACGACCCCGAAACGGCGTACAAGAAAGACTTTAAGGTGCACGGCTTGCATTGGCTCACCGAAACGCCCCGCCCCGAAGCAGGCGGCAGCGATGCCAAAACGTATAGACAGATTTCCATCTGCTTTAAAATCAGACATACGCCGGAGTTCCATAAGGGCTATTTGGAGTTGCTTCCTGCCAATGGCGATGGCGAACCGACAGAGGCAATCGTACATTCTGAAGACAAGATACACGGTGTAGCACCCGGTCAGTTCTGCGTTATCTACGACAAAGACCACAACCGCTGCTTCGGTTCGGCAGAGATTACACTATAAATATACTATCTTAACTCCACGTTGCAATGCCTTTATCGCAACGTGGAATTTTTATTTTCAGCAAGTCATAAAAAGCAATTAACCAAAGACGCGCCTACTTTTTTGTCCAATAAAAATATACCTTAGACGAATAAAAAACTGATGGAAACTACCTGTTGTATGAAGAAACAGAAGGCAAGAAACACGTAAATATTTATTCAAAGAATACCTGTCAGCAAACTACCTTGTTCTCAACACATTACAGAACCCATTGTTTAGTATTCCAAAACAGGCTCTTTTGCGTTGCAAAAGAGCCTGTTTTGGTAACCGAAAACGGTTGTCTTGAAAAATGAATGCGATGCTTTTGAAAAGAAATAGCATTTTTATCGTTACACCATACTATGGCAATTATCTTACTTGCATGTTCGAATTAGCCGTTTCCTGATGTTTTTTAGAATTTATATTGGCATTATACACAGATAGAAGATGTCAATTTGGAAATCGTCAGATGAGTATTTGCTTCAGCAAGAAAGTGGCATTTTGGTTCCGTGCGACGCCTCTACCTATCTTATATGTATAGGTAACGTCGGTGCCGAGTTCTATTTCGAACGAATAGTTGTGGAAGCGTTGCGGGTTCTCGTCTTCGAGTTTAGACAGTTCTAAGTCGTGTGTGGCAATGACACCCGTAACGTTTCGTTCGGAAATATACTCCAAGAACAGGCGCGAACCATTGAGCTTGTCCAACGAGTTTGTGCCTTTCAGAATCTCGTCGAGTATGATTAGGCTCGGAACATTGGGGTCTAAACTCGCAATGAGTTGTTTTAGTCGGAGCAGTTCGGCATTGAAGTAGCTGATGCCGTGCGTAAGGTCGTCGGTTGTGCGCATATTGGTGAAAAGGCGGAATACCGAAACGCGCATTTCCTCGGCAAACACAGGCAGTCCGTTCATGGCAAGAATGTAGTTCACGCCCAGTGTTCTGAGGAAGGTGCTCTTGCCTGCCATGTTCGCTCCCGTTATAATGTAGTACTCATGGTTTTGTATGTCGAAGTTGTTGCGCACAGCCTTTTCGCCCAAGAAAGGGTGGTAAATGCTGCGTGCCTTGTAGCTTACCCCGCTGCTGTCGATGATGGTTGCCTCTTGCGCTTCGTCCTCGTTGAGGCGGAAAGTCGCCATCGACACAAGTGCATCGAACACGCTCGATGCGCCAATCCATTGGTCGGTAATGGGTTCGTAGGTGCGTTGCCAACGCAGGAAGTGGCGAACGATGGTTATGTCCAACAGTCCGAAGCAGTTGAAAAGTACGATGCCTATTTCGTTGCTCCGATTGTCTATTTTCTGAAGAATGCGCTCTAATTGTCCGAACGATGCCATTGCGCCCGACAAATTCGCTCTCAGCTCGCATAAATGAGCAGCTGTAAACGATTGTTTTTCTATCAGCGACGCCATGTTTACGTAGCCGCGCACTTGGTCTTTCAGTTTAGATATGGCTTCGTTCACCAATTTTATGTACTTGTGGGTGCAGAATGTGGCAAGGAAAAAGTTGAAAATGCCCCACCAAAGCGGAAGGAACGCAGGCACGAAGTTGCCGATAGAGAGGAAAATGCTGAGGTAAAAGCCCACAAGGTTGGCGTAGATAAGTATTCGGAAGGTAGGATTGCCGAAGTAGGAAGGTATCTGCAATGCGTGAATGCTTCCGAAAGCTTCTTTCACGGCAGCAGTGTCTATCGGCTTTTCCGCTCCCTGTGCCTTGAACTGCGACAGGAAAGGTTCGTTCCCAGCGAGTTCGCCGATGGCTTCCACACGTTGTTCTATGTGTTTTAGGAGTTCCGCAGTAGGCAAAGATTCCCACTTTCCCGACAGACTTTCGGCTAAATAGTCGCTTCCGCCCGAAGATATGGTGCGGTTGATGCGTTGGAACAGCGAGCCTTGCCCGAAGACGTCAAGGTCGAAAGTAAACGGGTGTGTAGGCTGAAGGTAGCGTTCGCCAGCATCAAATTTCGTATAGTCGCCCGTCTGATAGGCTACTTCCTTTTCGTAAACAAGCTTCAAAGCCGATGCGTCGGCAATCTTTCTGTCGTTCTTTGTGTCTAAATTCCGAATATAGAAATAGAGGAATAGTACGCATAGTGCCACACCCAATGTCCACGAAGCATCGTCGAGAACCGTGAAAAGCACCACGAAGCCAATGGAAACGGCAAACGACAGCACTTCTGCCATTACGAATATGCGACTTTTTGCACGCAAACTACTAATTGTTTGTACTAATTCTGTAATTCGTTTTTTGTATAATCCATTCAGAGTCTTATTCATATTGCAAAGATAGACAAAATAATTTTAACTATGAGATATTCTGTTTAGAAACGACATTATACAATAAAATGAATGGTGTAAAACGAAAAAGTAGTTGTTTAACCATAGAATGGGAAAACTAATAAATATATAGCAAAATGGACGTATATATAATATTGTTGTAACAAAAAGGCAGTATTAAAGTTTGTTTCTATCTCTACGTATATAGAAATAAAGGTATTATGAATTTAAAATATGTTAGTATGAATGCAAAAAGGCACAATTTTATTTGGTGCTCTAATTTAAATTCAATACATTTGCCGTAGATTTGATAATTTGAAATACTAACATAAACGTTTTATCAAAAATTACTATGGAAGTCAAAAAGATTATGCAGAGCCTGGAGCAAAAGCACCCAGGAGAAGCAGAGTACTTACAGGCAGTACAGGAAGTCCTCGAATCTATTGAGGAAGTTTACAACCAACACCCTGAGTTCGAGAAAGCCCAGATTGTAGAAAGAATGGTAGAACCAGAGCGTATCTTTACATTCCGTGTTACATGGATTGACGATAAGGGTAAGGTTCAGACCAACCTTGGCTATCGTGTACAGTTCAACAGCGCTATCGGTCCGTACAAAGGCGGTCTCCGTTTCCACAAGGCTGTTACACCTTCAATGTTGAAATTCCTCGGTTTCGAGCAGACATTCAAGAACGCACTTACTACTTTGCCAATGGGCGGAGGCAAAGGTGGTTCAGACTTCGACCCAGTTGGCAAGTCAGACGCAGAAATTATGCGTTTCTGCCAAGCCTTTATGCTCGAGCTTCGTCATAATATTGGTCCAGACCAGGATATCCCTGCAGGCGACGTAGGTGTTGGTGGTCGTGAGATTGGCTATATGAATGGTATGTATCAGAAGCTCACACGCCAGTACCACACTGGTGTTCTCACTGGTAAGGGCTTGACTTGGGGTGGCTCATTCTTCCGTCCTGAAGCAACAGGTTTCGGTGCTCTCTACTTTACAATGCACCTTCTTAAGAAAGCAGGCAAGGACATCAAGGGCAAGAAAGTTTCACTTTCAGGTTTCGGTAACGTAGCTTGGGGTGCTGCAACAAAGGCAACTGAACTCGGCGGTAAGGTTGTTGCCATCTCTGGACCTGACGGTGTCTGCGAAATTCCTGACGGTATCACACCTGAAATGATTGATTACATGCTCGAAATGCGTAGCTCTAACCGCAACAAGGTAGAAGATATGGCTACCAAGTTCCCAGGTAAGGCTAAGTTTACAGCAGGTAAGAAGGCATGGAGCATTCCTGTAGACATCGCTCTACCATGTGCATTCCAGAACGAACTCAGCGAAGACGATGCTAAGGAATTGGTTGCTAATGGCTGCTGGTGCTGCTGCGAGGTATCTAACATGGGCTGCCAACCAGGCGCAATTCACTACTTCCAGAAGAACGGCATACTCTTTGCTCCTGGTAAAGCAGTAAATGCTGGTGGTGTAGCTACCTCTGGACTTGAGATGACACAGAATGCCGCTCACCTGAATTGGGCTCCTGCTGAAGTAAACGAAAAACTACAGTGGATTATGGAAAGCATTCACGAGCAATGTGTTAAGTTCGGTGAAAAGCCTGACGGAACTGTTGACTACGTTAAGGGTGCTAACATCGCTGGCTTCATGAAGGTTGCTCAGGCAATGTTGGAGCAAGGTGTAATTTAATAAAAGTCTTCTCCTTTCCCCTTTCCTACATTCCTTTTGTAGGGAAAGGGAAACAGACAGTTACAGAAAGAGAGGACTGACGTAAACTTGTTTTTATGGATAAAATCGGAAATCTCCTTTTAGTAACAATGATAATGGGCTTTACTGTTTCGACAAAGTGCACTGCACAGTCGGACGGTAAAGCCTCTTATTATAGTAATAGCCTACATGGACGAAAGATGAGTAACGGAGAACGTTACAACCGTAACGGTTTTACTTGTGCCCATCGGACTTTGCCTTTCGGGACACGACTGAAGGTTACAAACCCCAGAAACGGCAAAGAGGTTGAAGTAAGAGTTACTGATCGTGGTCCATACGCTCATGGACGAATTGTAGACTTGTCGTATGCGGCTGCCCGCGAGTTGGGTATGATATCCAGTGGTGTGGCTTACGTGAAAGTAGAAATATTGCCAAAGGAAACAGAGATACCTTATGCTTCAGAACAAATTGGACTGAAGATGCCTGAAGTAGAGTATGGTTTTGCTGGTGTCTGCTACGAATTTATTCCTGAATGGGAGGCAGAGGGCAAAGAAGATAAGCCGAAAACCATTGAGCGCAAGGTTAAGACATCTTTGCAGCCGAAAAAGAACAAACGTGTTGCAACACCCTCCAAAACAACAAATACTCCTGTAAAGACCGCACAAAAGCCTGTAGAAAGTAAACGTCCTATACCACAAAAGACAGATCAAAAGAATTGGACGGACTTCTTTAAGAACATAAAGAAAGGTATCAGTAGCTGGTTTGATTGAAGCAACAAACTGCTATTTAACCCGAAACAATCATGACACAGCCGATTGTTTTTCTTGGTTTTGTATTGTTTCGAGGAAGTAAATAAAAAAAGACGCATCGTTTTCGATGCGCCAGAGTTGAGTCATTAGTTAATCAATGGTTGTTCTGAACCTTTTCAATTTGTATCCTCAATACTTCTTTTTCTCTCTTTTTATAGTCCAAATATTGATATCGAGTCAGTTTATTTCTGTGTACTCAGATGCAGCTCCATCACTTTTGCAATACTTTTATTGTCCTTGAGTATTGCGATGGATAAGTTATATTCTCCAGTTTTTATACGTTTGTCGGCAATAATTGTTGCCGTGTATCTTACAATCTCGCCCGGTTTCAGTAAGTCTATCCGTGTTGTCGGACTTATTCTGAAGTGGTTCGAGTGGGTTGCTTCGGTTATTGTGGGGTACAAATCGCTAATTGCCTGAGTCCCATCGTTGCGTATCTCGAATGCAATCTGACCAAATTCACCGCGCGACAAGATGTTATTGCCGTCATTATCAGCGAAAACTACGTTGCTAATCTCAATCTTTGGCGTCTCGCTTGTAAATCGCGTGAGCCGCTCAATGCTTGATTCGTTTGAGTATCGGATAGGTCTCGCATTTTCTCTGGCAAGACTATCTGCCGCCTCTATTTGGAAACCGTATAGTCTATCGTCTCCTGAATTCGTACTATCGAACCCGCTTTCATCTTTAGTTTGTGGCTGATTGCCGCATTGTTCTGCATCTATCTCTTGCTGACCGTACGAATCTTGTCCGTCAGCTTCGTTTTGTTGCAAGCGTTCATAGCGGTCGCAGGCAACCTCTTTAGCCTTTTTCTTCGCATTGGCATCTATGGCGGCTCCTACGGCGGCACCTCCAGCCATTCCGACAATTGTACCTATATCAGAGCCTCGCGCTCCTCCTGCAATACCACCTACGGCACTTCCAAGCACGCTACCCAGTGAGCCGCCAGCGTAGATGTTACCCATGTATGAATCGCAACTGCTTAGCAAGAAGGTTGTAGCAACTCCTAATACAATTATCTTCTTCATATTCTGTTTTCTTTTGATGATACAAAAGTAGCAATAAATATAGGGTTCAAGAAAATAAAATCCCTACCAGTTTAGGGGAAATTCCCTAAAATGAATAGAGATTTATCGTAACCCCGTAGCGATGATTGCCGTAACTCCGTAGCGACGATTGCCGTAACCCCGTAGCGACGATTGCCGTAACCCCGTAGCGACGATTGTCGTAACCCCGTAGCGACGATTGCCGTAACCCCGTAGCGATGATTGCCATAACTCCGTAGCGACAATGGTCGCTACGGAGTTGCGGTTTTATGAGTTGTCCGGAAGAGGGATACCGTCAGGTTCCATATCATTTTAATTCCATCGAACGAACGTTAATTAACGTGGCTCAACGAATTGCAATTCTTTGTAAATAGGGAGAACTATAGTTCTTTTAGAGGAGTTAGGTAAACTATTCTTCTTGATTTCTTAGTTACAAAAGGTTACTATCGTGTCAGGCTAAGCTTTAGGCTGACGCCAAAATCGTGGGTCGTTGTAGGGAAACTGCTCGAAGAAAGCAACGGCGTATTGATTTGAATGTCGTAATAAATGCTCGCCGTAATAAGCCGGCTAAGTGTGTAATCGCCAATGAAAGAAGCCTTGAAAGCCGTGTTTCCGCTCGATGCCGCCGATGTAAGTGTCGCTATATCGCGTGTAACGGAAGCCTGTCTACGATAACTTAGGTCGAGACGAAGATTCAGGTCGCGGTTTATTCCACCGTTGTTTCTGTTGCTAACGCTTTGTGTATTGCCGCTTTGCTGGTTTTGCTGACCACTGTTCTTCTTAATGCTCTTCACCAATCTGGTGTTGCGACCTCCAAACAAGTTTACGTTGTTAATGCGATAACCAAACCCAATAACCCAGTCTTTCGACATTGCTTCGTTTACTTGCACACTCGTCATAGAGAGCGACAGAATACGTGTCTGGCGATATTCTAAGCGAGCCGTGAGGTTATTCTGTAATGTAACATCGATACCGAGCAGCGGAGCGAAGGCTTCGTTGATGCTCACCTGCGAAATGTTATACATCGAACTTGGTATGGGTGCGCCCGACGTTGCATCTTTCACAAATCCCAAACCATTCATATATTCCTGCCACGTGCTGAAACTTTGGTACGATCCGATGGCAAAAATACTCTTGTAAGAGTGGTTGATGTTTACGCTTTTAAAGATGTTCTGGAAGAAAGGCAAGCGTGAAAGACCACTGTAACGAATGGTCCAGTTGGGCAACATACTTTTAAGTTTAGGGAAGATGTCAAGTCCGTTGCCACCCATACTGGTATATGCATTTAAGAAAGCAGGTATCATGACATCTGCACTATATTTATTTACAGTTCCTACGGTGGGATTAAACCTGCCTCCACCCATCGACATCGGATAGTTGGCACCTATGTATTGGGCTTCTACACGGTTGCGATAGGTGTCGAGCGACTTAACAAATTTATCGAACGTGGCACTGTGGTAGCCGTTGTTGGCATTGCCCATACTTTCGAAAGCTGTCCCTATAGATATTGTCGTCATTGTTAACGTTCCGCTTTGCGTGGTAGGAATGCCAGCATACATATACTGAATGCTCTTTGAGACCGTTTCGGTACGACTTGCATTGAGGTCTATTTTCAGGTCGCGGATAGGTTCGAGCGTTGCACGGAGTTGCAAGTCTTCCGTCTTGTTTGTTGTTGCAGGAGTAGCAATGCTGTCCGAAACGAGGAGCCATCTGTTGTCTCTTGCCTTTCCTATATAGTCGTCGTCAATAACGCCAAATGCGAAATCGAGTCCAGGAGCCATAATCCCGTTCTGCCGAGTCTGTCCGAAAGCATCGCCGATGGTAGGCATAAAGCCTGGTAGCGACATAGAATATTGATTACGGTAGGATATGCTGACGGTGCGTACCATCATTAAAGCGCGTGCTACACATTGCGCTGTTTTATACCACCCCTTATTGTCGAGTGGCTCTTTAGGTGTAACAGTGAGTTTTAAACGCAGGACGGAGTCGGTCTTGTTGTATAGCTTCAACCTATTGTCGTCCATCTTCTTCCACTTTAGTTTCACGGCATGCCCATCTATATCCTTCAGCGAAACTACTATGCGCTTTGTCTTTTTAGAATGTGCAACAATAATAGCAGTATCGGCAGGAAGCGTTACTTCTTGCTCAAAACTCTTTGCATTTTTAGGCAAAGCCTTCTTTTTTTCTTGCTCGCTGTCTTTCTTCTTCTTGGTGTCTCTCCCTAATTCCTTGTTCAACTGTTCGGCAAAATTGCCTTCATCTACGCGTCCACGACTATCGAACGTACCACTTCGGCCAAGACTTGGACGCGACTTGTTGAACCTTTCGTTGGTCTTCTTCAAGAAAGGAATATGATTGTAGAGGCGTTCTAAGTTGAACGAACCGTTTATATTCAGTGTCCGGTTGTTCGTAATCGTATTACCCAACGATTTTCCATTCTCTAACCGTGTACCGCGAACCCATGTATAGGTAGAGTTGTAAGTAGCATCAGAGTTAATCCAATCGAATATTGGGAGCATATTTAAAGGCAGCTGATAGGAAAGCGTAAAATTCTGCTGATAGTCTAACGGTGTACCGAAGTGCTTTAAACTGGTCCATACAGAATCTTTCCAAGCCTGGTATCGGTCGGCATAAAGATCTTTATTGATTGGTGTGTATGGTTCTTCTATTTCGGCATGGGTAGCACTTTGGAAGTTTATGTGCAGGTTGCGTGTCAAGTCCCAACGTACAGCGAAGTCTCTGTTCCACAAGAATTGCTCGCTAAAGGTTAATGGCAGCTTGTTCATGGTTGTCGCTTCCATATCGCGTTCCTGCAATTCGTAGTAGTTACGCGTTATTTCCGTGTTGAAAGCAACGTTCTGCGGTAGCCAATTTAGCTCGAACCGCTTAAGAATATCGAACCATTTCGATTTACTTTTTATGAGCCGCCTGAGTGGAGACAGCGACTTGTAGACAGGCGTCCAGTTGTAGTTCATAGCACCACGCCAATTGTCTTCATTCTCATATACGGTTGTTTCGCCAGTTGTGTGTGTGTGCGCATGACTGTAAGAGAACGAGAAGTTGGCAGGGTCGTAGGGCATTGGGTGGCGCTTGTTCTGTATTCCAACCCGCACATTCGACAACGAGAAGTTGGTGGTGGTGCGCTTTGTAACCGCAATCGACTCAATAGAATCACGCTCGTGTTCGTTCGCAGTACCATCAAGGGCAGCGTCTAACAGCATATCCGTATCAAGAGGGTTATACTTCGGACGGCTTTCACTCTTCGTTACACTATAATATAAAGGTGCAGAAACTTTAGCCTTGTCTGGGAAGAACTTGCCCAACTCAAGACTTGTTGTAACCGTAACGTCAGTATTTGTCTCTTTCTTGCGGGCATTTACACCTTGCTCCAGACCGCCAAAGCCATCAGTACTGTGGCTGGCATTGATGTCTACCGTACCAAAATCGGACAGTTGAATGTTAAGCTGACCACGCGCAGCCCAGCCGCCTTCGTTGTTAAACTCGAGCAAACGCATTTCGTTCACCCAGATTTCACCGCTCTTTTCACTGCTCGAAAGGTTACGCACACCAATTATCATTGTTTTTATTTCGCCCAATGTCGGATTTCCCATCACACTGACACGGTTGGCTGGGTGCTTCTCATCGTACATAGAAAACTCTCTATTGAAACTTGCCGTTCCGTTTCCACGACCAATATTGCGTTGCTTCTTCACATCGGTGAATACCGAGATAGGCACATCGAGCATGTTGTCTTCAGGCCAGACAGCCTCACAATCTTGTCGTGAATACTTGTCGTACTGCTTTTCGGGAGTCAATTTCAACGGAATTTCGTACTCGTAATAGTTATTCTTGTAGTCGGAACCCAAGCGGACGAATACTGCCAACTGATTATCGGCAAGATTAGAAACATTTGGCTTGAGCGCATTGGCATGCACAAACATTTGCAAACGCTTGTATTGCCGAATGTCGAGCGTAGTATTCTTGTAGACGGCTTTCGATTCTTTATATCCCAAATTATGCACCGTCATGGCCAAAGCCTGCTCGTTGCTTTGCACAAGCTGTGGCTGTGAAGGGTCTTGCTCGCGCGAAATGCCTGGAGGAAGTACATAGTTTACAGGTGTTTTATCGTTGTTTTCCTCGATACTCACTGCTCCTACCGACATTGTCCCCGACGTTGAAGCCGAGTTGGTAAGGTTCTGCTGATACTGGCGCCACTCTCCTCGCACGAGGTCAAGCGTAGCAAAGCGCATAACAACAGGCTTTTCGAAGTTCGTAAGGAACATTCTCATAAAGCGAATGCTTGTGAAATCGCTAATACCCCCCACCCGTTTCTGATATTCTCGCACAGGAATGCGGAACTGGTACCACGTTACGGTCTCCTTTCCACCTTTGCGTAGTGGGGCGGCAGTCTCTCTCTTATCAACAATATAGTTCTGTCCCACAACCAAATCTTGCGGTCTTATACTAATCTTATACTGATAATACTTCTCGTATTCGTTGAGCGTGTAGTCTTGATTAATGTCTTCGACGTCTGGTCCTGACTTATACGATGTGTCGTAACGTTCATTGCGGTTGTCACTATCGGGCGAGTTTCCTTGCGGGTTGTTTATATATTTGTAGCGTTGAAGTATAGGCGCTTGTATTCTGTCCCAGTCCGAACCACGGAAATAGTGATAGTTGTCGTTGGCAGGGTCTGCCCAGATAGAGTCGAATACAGCCTGATTAGTATGGCTGCGAGCGTATGTAAGGAATGCCTGATAAGAAGGGAAGTTGCGTTCTTCCTCATCATTGAGTCCGTTGAATCCCACGTCTTGCAGTGCACGACTGCCTTTTGTAGTGGCAAAAGCGTATGTTATGGTGGTCTGCGTTGGTATTTTGCCCCACTGAGTAGTTGTCCAAGCCTGACTGCCATCTACAGGCATACCGCTCTCATAGAACTTCTTGCCGTCGTGCAATATATCTTCGGACACCTCTCCAAGGTTTATATAGAAATCACCACCATATAAATTAGCATCAGTTTGCTTGTTTGAATAGATAAATGGGTCGAGCAACCAGAACTCAATGTACTCTATGTTTGCCATTTCAAAGTCGTTCGTATCAAGCTTGCGCATCATGCCGCCCCATTTCTGGCGTGGATTTGGCAAGTGTCCGTTAATGTCGAGCGTTGGACTAAAGTTATAAGGACCACGCTCAGTAGGGTAATAAGCAAGATTAAGAACAGACAATGTAGATGTTGAACCGTTATAACTGCTTTGGTCGCGATTAGGAAACAGCTCGTGTGTATAGACTTCCCGCACGTAATGGTTAGACAATTGTTCAAGGTCGCTCTTAATATGTGCCGGCGTTAGCGAGCTGCTGCGACGTGTAAACAGTGGGTCTATGTTGTACCACGCTAACCTACTGCGATTGAAGCCACTGCGAAGTGTTGTTTTATCTGTTGATTCGGGGAAATCAGAAGGTACACTTGAGATGACCCAAGTAGTAGGCTGGCTTACATCAATGGTATTCTTTGTATTCTCGAAGTCGTCCAAATACGATGCCCGATCTTGTGTTCCGCTGCTCTGTCCTGCTATCAATTGAGCAAATTCGGCAGAAAGAGAGATGTGCGAAGGTTGCGTAAGATGCAGGAAAGGTATCTTGTCGAGCATATTCGTGAGCCACTGACTCTCTTTCTTCCAGCTCATGTTCAATCCCCAAATGGTGTTGTTGAGCGGTTCGGCACCCATATTCACCTTTGTCGTCAGTGCTTGCTCGGACAGGTGCATAAACGTACCGCCAATCATAAAGTTCTTCGAGAAGTCGTATTCCCAATTCAACCCAAACATCGTTTTGCGCTGTTGCCCATAATCGCTCTGGCTTTCCAACGAAACGTTTACGGTTGTACCTGCGTCTATAATGCTCTGATTCAATATCGTAACCTCGCCCGCATTGTAATCGACGCTATAGTCCGAACCTTCCGTCAGCCGCACACCACCTGCTGTTACCACTACCGACCCTTGCGGAACGTTGTATGCTCCTAACGAAATAACGTTGGCGCTTGTACCACGATATTGTCCAACGAGCAAGTATTTATCTTTCTCTGCAATTTGTTTCGCTACTGTTCTGGTAGAATCGTATAATTCTGTGAACGCATATTTGCTGGCCTTTGCAGCCGAGACCCCTTTCGACACCAAGTACTTATACATATATTCGCCGAAAGGTTCTGTAACGGGGAAGAACACACGACCGTTGGAAATTGTGTATCCTTCTACATAATCGTAATATCCATTCGGGTGTGGATTGTTGTTGTTGTCTAAGCGGTCGGCACCTAAAATTCGTATGATAGGCTGGCTTTTTACTTGCTTCTCCGGAATATAAGGAATGTAAACGCCAGTCGTATCGCTCTGATACTTCACGTCTAAACGGAACTTGTCGCGCTCAACCGTAGAGGCAAGGTAGTACACGTTCTTCATCATTAAGTTCCAGTTGGCTTGCTTTGGGTTGTTGCTTGTGTTCTTCAACGACTTTACAAGCAGCGCTTCCGAAACATCGGTGCGGTCGCTCGAGAATTCTCCCACCTGGTGGGTAACGCCTCCAGATGTATATTCGTAGGCAATGGCAAGCACCTGGTCTGTTTGCAAGCCTGTACGCAGCGACACGTAGCCCAGTGCCTGATTAACTGTATATTCGGAACTATTTAACAGGCGGGCGTTCGATAATTTCTCGTAATCGGCTCCACCCACCATACCTAAACCGTCGAGCACGGTATTGGTCTGGTCCATGTTGCGTGCCTGCGGATAGCCCTGCGCTATGGTGCTGTACTCGGTATTTGCATTGTTCGATGGCGTGTTTCCTGTTCCACTGCCCCACAAGTCGGTACGGCTAATCTTTGAGTTCTCGCCCAAATCGCTCAATGCAACAATGTTCCGGGTATTGGTTGTTGTGCCTGTCTTGTTGGTTACCCATATCTCTACGCGGTTTATGGTTATGCCCGTCGTTAGGTTGGGCAATGTCTTCATGGCGTCATTATAGCGTTCGCGAAACGTGTGCGACAAGAAGAAGTGGCGGTTTTCCTCGTAGTCGGCTGCGTCAATCTCGAACGGAGTAAGCTGTTTTCCTCCTTTCGAACTTACGCTCTTGTTGGACGATTTCTTCTGTGACAGCACCGTTTGCAGCTTCAGCTTGCCAAACTGCATGTCGGTTCTGATACCAAAGAGCGACGATGCGCCCTGCACCAGCGAATTGTTGGACGGGAACGACACGTTGCCGCCTTCCACAAGTTTTATTATTTCGTCTTCCTTGCCTTCATAGCGCAGCTTGAAGTTTTGCGCATCGAAGTCGAATGTGGCATCGGTGTTGTAGTTAAGGTTCATGTTCACCTTGTCGCCCACCTTTCCGTTCACATTCAAATTTATCTTCTCATCGAAGTTCATCGTTGTCATCTTGCGGTTTCTGATGGGCAACGATGGGTTGTCGATGTTCTTCAGCGTAGCACCAAAGCGCAGTTCGGCTGTTCCCTGTGTTCTTACACGGACGCCTCCGGGACCGAATATCTTCTCTGCCGGGCCGAGTGCGAAGTGCATATCCGTGAAGTCGAACTTCTCTTTACCTTTCTTTTCTAATATCTCCTTGTTCTTCTGGCGGTAGTAATCGGCAAAACTGCGTTTCTCGCTCCATGCCCTGTACTCGTCAGGGGTCATCATGATAGGTGTCGTAATATAGGTGTCGCCTATCTTGTTGCCTATTACATACATGTTTAGCGAGTCGTTGTATTCTACGCTCTGCTTCAGGTTTTCGGGGCGGGCAAGATCGTACGAGCCTTGCTGCAAGTCGCCATACGTGACGGGCGTGGTGCGTTGCACCTTCCAACGTGGGTGCAGCAGCGAGTCCGGAATGTCCTCGTTTTCCAGTTCAACGTCTAATGTCTTTGCCGTCTTCGTGGTGTCTGGCGGTGCAACCATGCTTTGCAATGCGCTTGCAAATGGAAGATCGCCTGCAAACACACCGCTCCAAGTCAGCAAGCTGAAGCCTGCGAGCAACAGAAGAATGGACAATATGTATTTTCTTTGATTCATTAACGAAGACCTTGCATCGCCTTTTCTTTCAGTATTTCTTGTGCGATGGAAACGAATGCGCTACATTTTTATTTTATTTGCTTCAATGCCAGCTTCACAACTTGTTCTACCGGAAGCTCAGGCTGTTCGGTTAATATCGCAACAACCACCTTTGCCGACGGAGCAGGAGAAAATCCTAACATGGTGAGCGCCCCAACTGCTTCGTCCTTAACCGCATTGTTAACGTTTGGCGTGCCGGGCTGATTGCTTACGTGCAGTTCGTCGGCAATGCCGCTTTGCACTATCTTGTCTTTCAAGTCTACTATGATGCGTTGTGCTGTTTTCAAGCCAATGCCCTTAACAGTCTTCAGCATTTTATCGTCGCCATTGGCAATTACGTTGCAGAGTTCGGCTGGTGTGAGCGACGACAATATCATTCGTGCAGTGTTTGCTCCCACTCCCGACACTGTAATAAGTAGTCTGTAGAGCGAACGTTCTTGCTTGGTTGCGAACCCGTAAAGTGTATAGTTGTCGTCGCGTCCGCCCGTCATGATGGCTTCGTGTACGTATAGCTTTATGTTTTTCTTGCCTTGAACGGCGCTGTAAGTGTTCAGCGAAATATTCAATCCGTAGCCTATGCCGTGTGCTTCAACAACTGCCAACGCCGGCGAAAGGTCGGTTAGATCACCTTTTATATATTCTATCATAAAAAAATCTCTTTGCTTTTCCTGCTTTAACAGTATTTCGTATATACATTTTTATAAACGATACGTGCTGTTGTTTATTGTATGCCATGCTGAAAAAGCAGATATTTTCTCTGTAAGGTATAGTCAGATTAGGGCTTAACTCTATGAACAAACTCACTGTCCACTATGAATAAAGCACCCGAACACCGTAGATATTTTACAAAAAGCTTATAAGCTATTGGTAAAAAAGCTATATTGAAAGCGCAGGAAGATAATAGTCTGACTGCAGAAAGACCGATAAAGTAAGATGGGAACAAATGGTCAAATGATATAAAAAACGGTCCGCAGAAAGTAATCTGCAGACCGGAATGTTATTTTAATTCTATTTATTAAGTGGGTATTAAAACTCAGCATTCTTCGGAGTACGTGCAAATGGAATGACGTCGCGAATGTTCTGCATACCCGTTACGAAGAGAATGAGACGCTCGAAACCAAGTCCGAAACCGCCGTGAGGACACGTTCCATACTTGCGGGTGTCGAGATACCAGTCGTAAACCTCCTCTTTCATGCCACGGTTGTGGATTTCTTCGAGCAGCTTTTCGTAGCTTTCCTCACGAACAGAGCCGCCAATGATTTCGCCAATGCGTGGGAAGAGTACGTCGGTGCCCTGCATAGTCTTTCCGTCTTCGTTCTTCTTCATATAGAAAGACTTAATCTGACTTGGGTAGTCGGTCATAATTACCGGGCGTTTGAAGTGTTCTTCCACCAAGTAGCGTTCGTGCTCGCTGCTCAAGTCCATTCCCCATTCAGCTACTGGGAACTCGAATTTAACTCCATCTTCTTGTGCTTTCTTCAATATTTCGAAGCCTTCTGTGTAGGTAAGGCGCACGAAAGTATCTTTCAAAACACCTTCGAGGCGGGCAATAAGTTCCTTGTCAATCATTTGGTTGAGGAACTCAAGGTCGTCCTTACAGTTCTCCAATGCCCAACGAACACAATATTTAATGAAGTCTTCTTCCAAGTCCATCAATTCTTTTTGGTCGATAAAAGCCACTTCGGGCTCTACCATCCAGAACTCTGCCAAGTGTCTTGGCGTGTTAGAGTTTTCTGCACGGAACGTAGGACCGAACGTATAGATGGCTCCGAGCGACGTTGCACCGAGTTCGCCTTCCAACTGTCCCGATACGGTAAGATGGGTTTTCTTGCCAAAGAAGTCAGCACTGTAATCCACTTCGTCCGATTTTGCCACACGGTCTAAGTCGAGTGTGGTTACTTGGAACATGTTTCCTGCACCTTCAGCATCGCTACCTGTGATGAGCGGTGTGTGGAAATAGTAGAATCCGTGTTCGTGGAAGTACTGGTGAATGGCTATTGCCATGTGGTGGCGAATGCGGAAGACCGCTCCAAAAGTGTTTGTACGGAGACGCAAGTGTGCATATTTGCGCATGTATTCAAAGCTCTGACCCTTCTTCTGCATAGGGTAGTCGCTTGGGCAAAGACCGTATATTTCAATCTCTTTGCACTGTACTTCAGAAGTCTGTCCCTTACCCTGACTTTCCACAAGCGTTCCTGTTGCACTGATACAAGCACCTGTTGTTATGTTCTTGAGCGTATCTGCATCTATGGTTGTGGGGTCTACAACAATCTGAATGTTCTTAATGGTAGAACCGTCGTTCAATGCAATGAAATCGACAGCTTTACTGCTACGATGAGAACGTACCCATCCTCTGACGTTAATATCTTTTCCAAAGTCGGTGCAACTTAAAGCATCGACGACTTTTGTTCTTTTCATTATATTTTATTTATTACGATAACTCCTCATACACGGCTTCGCTTCATATAGCAGTTGTGTACGAGGAGTTGGTTCTTTTGTTATTCAAAAGATCCCATACGAAGCATGTCTACCTCTCTTTCGGTTAGGTAACGCCAATCGCCTCGACGGAGATTCTTCTTTGTAAGACCTGCAAACTGTACGCGGTCGAGCTTTACAACACGATAGCCAAGACTCTCGAAGATGCGGCGAACAATGCGGTTCTTGCCGCTGTGGATTTCGATTCCCACCTGGCTTTGGTCGCGTTCGTCAGCGTATTCAATCGCATCAGCCTTGACTTCTCCATCTTCAAGCTCAATACCGTCAGATATTTGCTGAAGCGTCTGTGGTGTTACAGGCTTGTCGAGGAATACGTGGTAAACCTTCTTCTTTAAGAACTTAGGGTGAGTTAGCTTGCTTGCAATGTCGCCATCGTTGGTAAGCAGCAACACGCCCGTAGTATTGCGGTCGAGGCGTCCTACAGGATAGATGCGTTCCGGACAGATGCCTTTGACAAGATCCATAACGGTTTTGCGTTGCTGTGGGTCGTCGCTTGTAGTTACATAGTCCTTTGGCTTGTTCAAAAGAACATAAACTTTCTTTTCGAGAGAAACTGGTTTGTCTTTGAACTTCACCTCGTCTGAACGTAGTATCTTTGTTCCAAGTTCTTTAACAACCTCGCCATTTACGGTTACGACACCTGCCTGAATGAATTCATCTGCCTCACGACGAGAGCATACACCAGCATTTGCGAGGTACTTGTTTAGACGCAATGGTTCGTTCGGGTCTATATTCTCTTCTTTGTATTCTATGCGTTTCTTGAGCGAATATCTTGCATTTGGATCGTAATCGGCATTGTGCTGACGGTATCCGCCTTGCTGTCCATATCCGCCTTGACGGTTATTGTATCCACCCTGACGGCTGTTATATCCGCCTTGTCGGTTGTTGTTGTATCCGCCTTGATGGTTATTGTATCCGCCACGATTGTTGTATCCGCCGCGATTATTGTATCCACCCTGACGATTTTGGTATCCACCACGGCTCTGATAGCCGCCTTCTTCACCATTATTGTTATATCGTGGGCGGTATGCACCTTGCGACTGACGGCTCTGATAACCACCTTCCTCACCTTCGTTCATATTGTAGTGTGGGCGATAGCCACCACGATTGTTGTAGTTGTTTTGTCTGTTCTGGTAACCACCACGGTTTTGGTATCCACCTTCTTCGCCACCGTTGTTGTAGCGAGGACGATATCCTCCTTGTTGTTGGCGACTCTGATAGCTATTTCCATAACTGTTGGTGCGTGGACGATAGCCAGTTTTACGCTCTGCCAAACCACTCCCTTGTAAGTTAGAACCGAAGCCTTCAGGACGGAATCCTTCCTCTTTGTTGTCTTCACGGTTTATTCCATAAGCACGTTGTGCTTGGATGCGAGGACGTTGTGGACGCCCCGTGCTGTGGTAGTTTCTTTCATAATAACTTCCTTGCCCGGTAGTTGAACTGCTTTCTTGGCTTTCTTCAGCCTGTCCAGATTGATTTTCTTTCTTCTCGAATTCTTCTGCCATAATTTTAATTTCTTTTGTTTTGAATAATACTTAACCTCACGGTCGAAAACTAACTGTACTTGTGTTTAAGTTTTGTTTCTATTTCCGTAATATATATAATGTGTAACTTCTTAATTTTCTTCTTAGCTTACATGCCTGTATAATTGAGTGGTGTGATAGCCATTAATTCGGCTTTCACCTTGTCGCTTACATTCAATGTCTGAATGAAAGCGTGGATAGTCTCGGCTGTCATGTGGGCATTGGTACGTGTCAGTGCCTTTAAGGCTTCGTATGGGTGTGGGTATGCCTCACGACGGAGAATGGTTTGAATTGCCTCTGCCACTACAGCCCATGTATTTTCCAAGTCGGCATTTAGCTTTTCTTGGTTCAGAATGAGCTTGCGAAGCCCTTTCAATGTGCTTTGGATAGATATAATACTATGTCCAAACGGTACCCCGATGTTGCGCAACACGGTAGAATCGGTAAGGTCGCGCTGCAAACGGCTCACTGGAAGCTTCTGTGCGAGAAACTGTAATATGGCATTTGCCATGCCAAGATTTCCTTCACTGTTTTCAAAGTCGATGGGATTTACCTTGTGGGGCATTGCACTCGAGCCCACTTCGCCTGCCTTAATTTTCTGTTTGAAGTATTCCATAGAGATATACAACCAGAAGTCGCGGTCTAAATCAATGATAATCGTATTGATTCTGCGCATTGCATCGAATATGCTTCCAAGGTGATCGTAGTTGCTAATCTGGGTTGTCCATTGCTCACGCTGTAGGCCAAGGTAGTCGTTCACGAACTTATTGCCAAACGCTTTCCAGTCATATTCAGGGTAAGCAATATGGTGTGCGTTGAAGTTTCCGGTTGCGCCACCGAACTTTGCAGTGAGTTTGCATGCCTTCAAACCCGCCAACTGTTCTTGCAAACGATATACAAACACCTCTATTTCCTTGCCCAGACGAGTGGGAGAAGCTGGTTGTCCATGTGTTTTAGCCAACATTGGCACGTCTTTCCACTCTTCAGCATATTGTTGAAGCTGCGCAATGAGTTCTTCTACCTGCGGATAGTAAACTCTTACTAACGCCTCTGATATGGAGAGTGGTACACTTGTATTGTTGATATCTTGCGATGTAAGACCGAAATGTATGAATTCTTTGTAGGAATCCAAGTCTCCGATCTTGTCGAACTCTTCCTTAATGAAATATTCTACGGCTTTTACATCATGGTTCGTGATACTTTCTATCTCCTTGACCCGTGCCGCATCTTCTTCCGTAAAGTCCTTGTAGATGTTGCGTAGACTTTCGAACAGTTGTTTATTAAACGAAGCCAGCTGTGGCAAAGGCAGTTCGCACAGAGATATAAAGTACTCTATTTCCACGCGTACTCTGTATCGTATGAGTGCAAACTCTGAGAAGTAATCTGCCAATTTTGCAGTTTTGCCCCTATAACGTCCATCTACCGGTGATATGGCTGTTAAAATATCAAGAACCATAAATCTATTTTTTATTTCTTGCAAAAGTAGTATTTTAAAATGGAATGAAAGCAATAAATCTCTATAATCTTTGTATTTTAAAGGTTAAAGGTTGCTTATAAAAACAAAAAAGCTCCACAACTCATCGTTGTAAAGCCCTGTTTATGTCTCTGTGGGCGTTGACGGATTCGAACCGCCGACCCTCTGCTTGTAAGGCAGATGCTCTAAACCAACTGAGCTAAACGCCCCTGCTTTTTGTAAGCGGGTGCAAAAGTAAGGATATTATTTGAACCTTACAAGTTTTATCAAACTTTTTTCAGAAGTTTGTATTTAGAACTTTAGCTGCGCCTTTAAATAGAATCTTTTGGTTGTGCAGATTTAGTGCTTGAAGATTTTTGTCCAGAAGATAAACCTATACCATCGAGTAATTCGTCTACAACCGAACCTGCCATCTCTTTTATTTTATCTTGTGCAGGATCTATAACCTTTTCTTTCAATAATTTCTCAGCATCTTTTTGAAAGTCAGATTGAACATCTATTTTTGTTTTCTTGTAATATTTCTCTGCAGCTAATTTTAGCTGGTCTTTATTTAGCGTAAATATGTGGTTGAGTACACCCACTGAAACTATATAGCTTTTTCCACCAATGTTGATTTTCCCTACCGAACCAACAAAGTAGTTGTCGACACTTACCAAGTTGTCCATTGCACCATTTATGATTTTCTTTGTAAAAACATCGTTAAATGTTTGCAATGCTTTTGCGGTTAATTCATCGGTAGTATCTGTAACAGCTGAGGTTTCTGCATCGTTTATAGTAGAAGTTACGACATCAGACAATACACGTTTATGGTCATCGGCTGAAGGGCAAGTGAAAATCAAGAGAAAAATAAGTGCCACAAACGAGATAAGAAACCCAACCAGGCACCCATAATGTTTTTTAGGTTTCTCCTGAATAGGTCTTTCTATGTATACATTCTCTATTGGTTGCGCTTCTACGTGGGGAATATCGTTGAAAGGAGTACCGGTTACAACAGGCTCCTCTTCTAATTTATTGATTTTGTCATTTGCATTTCCCATTAGAATGGGACGCAGTTCATCTATTTGCCATGCAGGTTGCCATTCATTCGAATTTGAAGCCATCACCAATGTGGTTGCTTCTATTTTGCGCTCAGCAAGTTCTTTTAAACTATATGGACCTTGTTTCTTGTTATCTACATTAATATAATATTCCATTTCTTACAATCTTATTTTCTTTACATTAAAATTTATAAGTTGCGAAATTATACAATATTTTTAGATAGACAAAATTTTAGTTGCTTTTTATCTGTTAATGATTTCCATTAGATCTGTCTCTTATACACATCTGACGCTGCCGACGAAGCTAGAAGTGTAGA